>TARA_B110000037_G_scaffold223197_1_pt1 | contig 32018 bp, 31 predicted proteins | sample TARA_B110000037 | Tara Oceans TARA_B110000037 (sample SAMEA4397196) | marine metagenome | biome: Polar Biome; feature: [MIX] marine epipelagic wind mixed layer (ENVO:01000061); material: water (ENVO:00002006), including particulate matter (ENVO:01000060) such as... | depth 10-100 m | reverse complement strand
CTATAATTATTAAACCGTGAAATGGTACGAGTTATGATTTGGAGAAAAACGGAGTCCTAGAAGTTATTTTATTCCGTGATCATTGAAGATTACATAACCTAGGCTTAACTGAAACGAAAGTGGCCTCAGTTGTGACTGACTATCAATATAGTTTACGGTGGCACGAACGGGACCAATTATTGAATGGTAGATGAGTGAGGCGCTGGCAATTCCAAAGCGATCGCTAAATAACTCTCCTTCATAGGCGGCTCCGTCATTACTTAGAATACGATTAATGGGTTGAAAAATATATGCTTCAATTCTTAGATCGACTTTATCTTTTAAAGTAAACACATTCATTAGACCAGCGGCGAAGTATTTATTTGCTCTAAAATCATTATAAAACCCGGTTTTAGAATCAGGGATGGGTTGAAAGGCATGAGAATAAAGAATACTGGCCGTATAGTTTTCGAAGAACGGCTGTGTTGAGTAGACGCTTTCTAACTGAATTCCCAACCGATAAAGGCCTTTTTGAATGAAATAACTCTTATAGTTAGCTTTGACATAGAACCAATTTTTGAATGATTTAGTAATTTCATTGGTACTAGATGTAGAGCCAGGCATGGTTGTTTCGATTCCATGAATGAATCTTGACTTGATGGAAAGGTATGAGCCAGCTGACTCGAATTGCTTACGGTTTAATTTATCTATAGTAAATTCAAAACCAGGCGAATAGTATAGAAAATTGGTGTTGTCCGTAGTGTCAAGTTGGGTGAAATTATCGGTTTGATAATAGGTGTTTTCATTTGTACCGTTCGTGAAGTCAAATATTAACTTAGATTTGGAGCTTGCTGGGATAACATAATTCACAGACCAATAACGTTCATTTAGAACAAGGAATGACGGTTTTGAATCTTCAAAGAATGTTGCAAAACTTTTAAAATAGTCCCAACGGTTCATGACAAAAACAGGTTCAACATAAGAAGTGGTTTTAGTAGGGAGATAGAATTTAATACCAGTTTTAACAGAGCCGTAAAATTTACCAAAATAGGTGTTTGCATATACGGTAATGGGCGTGATTTGAAAATCAGAATAAGACACGCTTAAGAAGCCAGTGTTTACAGGTTTTGAAGAATAGTGACCGCCGAATGCTGCTTTAAACGGTTTTTCCTTTCTGAAATCAATTACGAGTTCTTGTGTTGAATCACTAATAGGAAAGAGCGTTGGAAACATAGATAGCACATGTTCACTTTGATAGAGACGCAAGTATCTTTTTTTAAGTTCTTCATATTCTAATATCTCATTTTTTTTTTTGTTGATTAGCTTACGCTCAATATATTTTTGTTCGTTAATACTGACTCCCTTCACAATAATTTTTGTGACGGCAATTTTTTTCTTTTTTTCGTGATAGATTGATCTGTATTTTAGAAGTTCTTCATCTGAAACACGAAGATTTACGTAATATTTAATAGAATCGATTTTTTCAAGTGCGGCTTCATAACCAATTTGGATGGCTTCTTCAATTTTGTTAAAATCAAAGGTGCCAATTTCTCCCAGATCTGGTTCAATGATTACTCCTGCTTCACAAGGCAGTCCATAATCTGAGTGTGCGGAGAACATGTTTTTTATTTGCGACATGAGATCATCTGCTTCAGGCGGGGCTTCATTATAACTGACATTACTCCCGATAATGAAATCAGGATCGAATTCACTATACATTTCATTGGCAGGGAAATTATTATAGAGTCCACCGTCAAACATTAATATACCATCTATCTCGATAGGGTTAATAAAGAACGGGTAAGTCATTGAAGCTCGAACGGCCTGGTTTAGATTCCCTTCTTTAAACAAAATACTTTCTTTCGTGGCGATATTAGAAGCGACACAACGAAAAGGAACAAATAAACTATCGAATGAGCCATCACCAATGTCTAAATTATTGCCCAAAAGATTGAGAACTTCTAAGTCTAAAAAAGTGGGATTTAGAATATTAGTAGGCAATGATTTTTGCAAAATAGAATCCTTTGCAAAGCGAATAGACATTAATTCAGCATCACGATCCGGGTTATGGATGGCATATCGAAAATCTTCTTCTAACCTATCATGAGACATGCGCTGAAATTTATCTGTTAGCACAATATGTTCAATTTGTGCGGGAGAGTAACCTGAAGCATACATAGCCCCGATAAGCGCACCAGCAGAAGTACCAGTAATAAAATCAATAGGAATATTATTTTCCTCTAATGCTTTAAGAACACCAATATGTGCGAAACCCGCAGCACCGCCTCCACTAAAAACAAGACCTACTCTCTGCGATAAACCTACAGAACAGATAAAGAGAAGAATTGTATTGAAGATTATTTTTTTCAAAAGAGCCTTTTACTCAAAGATAATTACTTTTTTTTTAGAAATTACTTTTGTTGCTTTGAAAGGTTGGTTTTCAAGCACAATTGATATCTTTGCAAAAAAAGTAATATGGAGCTTGTTGCAAAGACGTTATACGGATTAGAGGAAGTACTAAGAGATGAGATTATTGCATTGGGAGGTACAGAAGTGAAAGCAGGGAACCGCGTTGTGACTTATAAAGGTGATATGAAATTGCTTTATGAAAGCAATTTATGGCTAAGAACAGCCATTTCTGTATTAATACCGATTAAGAAGTTTCGTTTTGCAGATGAGAAGGATTTATACAGAAAGTTTAGTAAGATAAATTTTTCTGACATAATGGGAGTTAAGGATACCTTTGCAGCTAAAGGCGCTGTTAATTCTGACCTATTTAACCACACGGGTTACCCAATGTTGGTGTTGAAGGATGCTATTGCGGATCATTTCAGAGATAAATATGGTGAACGACCGGATGTTGATTTGGCCAAACCAAAAGTATTATTTGATGTACATATTGATGGACATGCCTGTTCTGTGTCACTAAATAGTTCAGGAGCACCATTGTATCACCGCGGTTATAGAAAAAAGACAGGTGATGCACCAATGAATGAGGTTGTAGCAGCAGGTTTAATCAAATTAGCGAAGTGGGATGGAACCACTAATTTTATTGACGTGACTTGCGGATCAGGAACCTTGCCAATAGAAGCAGCCTTAATTGCAAATGGAATTCCGCCGAATATCGCTAGAAAAGCTTACGGTTTTCAAAATTGGAAAAATTACGATCAACAACTTTGGAAAAGTGTAATTGAAAGTGCACCAAACCAACCGAAGCGTGATTTGGATATTAAAATAATTGGATCAGATACGGACGGAGATGTAATTTTAAAAGCGAGAGATAATATCAAAGCATTGCCGCTAGGGAAAACTATTGCATTTGAAATTAAAGATTATAACGATCAAGAAGCACCTGAAGGAAAGGGTGTGTTAATTTGCAACCCGCCATACGGTGAGCGATTAGAGATGGAAGATCTTGATGAATTGTATCAAGGACTTGGTAATTTCTTTAAACGAAAAATGCAAGGTTATGATTGCTGGGTTTTGAGTTCAAACTTTGATGCATTAAAAAGAATCGAGTTAAAACCGTCAGAAAAAATTCAAGTTTACAACGGTTCATTAAGTTGTGATTATAGAAAATTTGAAATATTTTCAGGCAGTTTGATAGAACACAAATATGGCGATCGCAATAAGAGAAGAGAGCCAAAACGCAATAAGAAGAATTAGAAATTATTTTTTCTGATCTAACTTTAGAAACTCATTCCAAAGTACTTCATTGGGTGGAGGAGCGAGAATTGAAACAGCTTCTTTTTTGACAGGATGAATAAATTCAAGTTTTCTTGCGTGCAGGTGAATTAATCCGTCTTTATTGGATCGTTTAGCACCATATTTAAGATCTCCCTTAATAATACATCCTATATTAGATAACTGAACGCGGATTTGATGATGTCTGCCAGTAGCTGGTCTTACTTGGATGTAACTGTAATTATCGCCTTTGCCAACTAATTTAAACGTTAGCTCAGCTTCTTTTGCTCCACTTTTGTTATTTGGTTTAACGTAGCTCTTATTTTGTTTTTCATTTTTCAATAAAAAATCAACAAGCAGACCAGTATTGGAATGTGGAGGTTTTTCTGTTACCGCCCAATATGTTTTTTGAATGTCTTTTATTTTAAAAAGCTCATTCATACGCGTCAGAGCTTTCGAAGTGCGTGCGAAAAGAACTATACCGCTTGTCGGTCTGTCAAGGCGGTGAACAGTTCCTAAATAAACATCACCAGGTTTATTGTATTTTGTTTTGATATAGGACTTGACAAGTTCATTGAGCGGAATATCTCCCGTTTTATCTCCCTGAACTAATGTTCCGGATGCCTTATTAATGACAATGAGGTGATTGTCCTCATAGAGGATTTCCAATTTAGCCATTTAGTATTGTTCCCTTTCATTAGGGAAGTCACTTGAGCGAACATCTTTGATGTAACTCTCAAATGCTCCCAACATCTCTTCATACAAATTATGATATTTACGCAAAAAGCGAGGATTAAATTCGTTGTTAATTCCTAACATGTCATGACTCACAAGGACTTGACCATCAACTCCATTACCTGCACCAATACCGATAACAGGAATCTGAACAGTGGAGGCAACTTGTTCGGCAAGTTTGGCTGGGATCTTTTCTAAGACAATGGCAAAACATCCTGTTTCTTCTAGCAATTTCGCATCTTGAATTAATTGTTCCGCTTCTTCCTCTTCTTTTGCACGAACAGTATATGTACCAAATTTATAGATCGACTGTGGAGTTAGTCCTAAATGCCCCATTACAGGAATTCCAGCAGATAAAATTCGCTTAATAGACTCAACAACTTCTTGTCCACCTTCCAATTTTACGGCGTGGCCACCAGATTCTTTCATGATGCGAATGGCGCTAGTTAGCGCCTGTTTGGAATCACCTTGATAAGACCCGAAAGGCAAATCAACTACTACTAATGCGCGATTAATTGCTCTTACAACGGAAGAAGCATGATAAATCATTTGATCCAAAGTGATTGGCAATGTAGTTTCATGCCCAGCCATTACATTGGATGCAGAATCACCAACGAGGATAATATCAATACCTGCATTGTCTAAAATTTTTGCCATTGAAAAATCGTAACCAGTTAGCATGGCGATTTTTTCTCCGTTATTCTTCATTTCCTGAAGAACGTGAGTTGTAATTTTCTTTACTTCTTTGTGTACTGACATGTTTTATAATTTACTCGGTAGTAAAAATAGGGAAATATACCTTTATGGGATGTTATAAATGGGAAAAGGAAGCTAAAGTTGGTGTCGTTAGCATAAATAGCAGCAAATAAAGAGATATAATTGGTACATTTATTGTTTACATGTTTTATGAAAGTACTTGTTTTAGGCGCTAGTTTGAATCCACGGCGTTACTCTTTCTTGGCAATTAATGATTTGTTAGATTATGGTCATGATGTGTTGGCTATTGGAAAACGAGAGGGGGAATTAAGGGGGGTGCAAATTTTCAAGGAACCTATGATTACGGATATAGATACCGTTACAGTTTATTTAGGCGCCAAGAATCAGGTTGAATATTATGATTATTTAATTCAACTGAATCCAGCTAGGGTGATTTTTAATCCGGGAGCGGAGAATTATGAACTAGAACAACAACTCACAGAAAAAGGCGTTGAAGTAATCTCGGCATGCACTTTAGTCATGTTAAGAACAAATCAATTTGAATAAATGCAGCATCTATTGAAACTTTTCGGATTATTTTTAATGCTACTCTTGATGAGTGCTTCATTTTCATATAGACAAGAAAAGGCAAAAATTAAAGGATTAAGCTTTGTTGGTTCAAGCACACCAATAGACAAAAAAGATGTTAATCCCATTGTTGCTATCAATGCAAATTGGGTGACATTGATGCCTTACGGATTTATAGGAGCGAATGGAAAAGTAAGTTTCAATTCGGAGTGGCAATGGTGGGGAGAGAAAGTTGAAGGCATTGAGAAAACGGTTGAATTATGCAAAGCTGCAGGTTTAAAGATTATGCTTAAACCACAGATTTGGATGCGAAATGAATATACTGGAAATTTTAAATTATCAACCGAAAAAGAATGGGGGATTTTCGAACAATCGTACGAAGATTTCATCTCAGCAATTCTTGCAGTCGCAATAGAACATGACGTAGAATTATTCTGTATAGGTGCAGAATGGAGAGAGTTTGTTAAAGCTCGCCCGCTATTTTGGAACAATTTGATTAGTGAAACGAAAAAAAAATATACGGGAGAACTGACATACGCGGCAAATTGGGATGACTATGCAGCTGTACCATTTTGGAAAGAAATGGATTTGATTGGCGTAAATGGCTATTTCCCGATTAGTATTTCGGAGAAACCTAAATTGAAAGAATTACTAATTGGATGGGAAGTTCACAGAAAAGTCCTACAAGAATTCTCTAAAAAAAATGATCGAAAAATTGTATTCACTGAAATCGGTTATCGCAGTATGGAAGGTTCAACGATTAAACCCTGGAAACATAATACGCGCTCAAAGTACTCCGCAGAAATTCAGCACTTTGCCTACAAAGCATTATTTGATGTCTTGTGGAAAGAAGATTGGTTTGAAGGTTTATTCATATGGAAATGGTATCATAATCACGAAGGTCAGGGCGGAAAGGACGATATCGATTTCACACCACAAAACAAAATGGCGGAAAAAACCATCAGGTCGTATTGGTCCAAATAAAGTATTCACTTTTGTATGTTGGCTATATATTTTGAGTTAACGAAATATGATTCAACTATCCATTACATTTGCTAAATACATACTGCTATGGATAAATCGATCATCTTAATCATTTTAGTCTCCTATTTTATAGTTCTTGTTGGAATTTCATATCTGACGAGTAGAAAAGCAGACAACGAGACATTTTTTACTGGAGATCGCAATAGTAAATGGTATTTAGTTGCTTTTGGAATGATCGGGGCCTCATTATCAGGCGTTACTTTCATTTCAATCCCAGGAGTAATTGAGGATAATAGCTTTACATATCTTCAAATGGCCATTGGTTATGTTATTGGTTATGCTATTATTGCGTTCTTACTGCTACCCTTATATTACCGATTGAATTTAACTTCGATTTACGAGTTTCTAAAGCAGCGATTTGGATACTACACCTATAAAATGGGGGCTGGATTTTTCATTATTTCTCGCTTAATAGGTGCTGCCTTACGCATGTATTTAGTTGTCATTGTTTTACAAAAATTTGTTTTTGACGACCTAGGCGTATCTTTTGAATGGACCGTCGTTATTAGTATTTTGTTGATTTGGGTATACACTTTCAAAGGGGGAATCAAAACTATTATATGGACAGACACTTTACAGACTTTATTCATGTTAATTTCCGTAGGGTTGAGTATCTATTTTATTGCAGATGATTTAAATCTTCAATTGGGACAGATATTTGGAGCAATAGATGATGCTGGAATAGGAGAGGTTTTTCAAACCGAGGACGGTTTAGCTAAGAACTATTGGATAAAGGGAATATTGGGAGGTATGTTTATCACGCTTGGGATGACGGGAGTTGATCAAGATATGATGCAGAAAAACCTGAGCTGCAAAAATGAAAAGGAAGCTAAAAAGAACATGATCTCATTTTCAGTGGTTTTATTTTTCGTGAATATACTCTTTGTAACTCTAGGTGGTTTGCTCTTTTTATACATGGAGGCCAATCCAGATGTTGCTGACCTGTGGAACAGTTTAGGTCAAGATGGTGAAGGCCAAGGCGATCTGTTATTCGCTACAATTTCATTAAGAGGAGGATTGGGTGCTGTTGTAGGAGTTTTCTTCTTCCTTGGGCTGATTGCTGCAGCTTATAGTAGCGCAGATTCTGCATTAACATCATTGACAACATCATTATCGGTAGACTTTTTAAATATAGAAAAAGATGAGAAAGCATTGCAAGAACGAAAGAGAAGAATTGCACACGTAGCTATGTCGTTAGCTCTTTTATTGACCATTATTATTTTTAAACATGCGAATAACGATAACGTGGTCTGGACATTATTTGCGGCTGCATCCTATACCTATGGTCCCTTACTCGGTTTATTTATGTTCGGAATTATTAGTAAACGTAAAGTTGCGGATAATGTGACTATTTCTGTTAGTATCATAGTTCCAACCTTCTTGTTTCTATTCAATATGTATCTTAGAGAAATCTTTGAGATACCTGTGGGAGAGGCGATTTATGAGTTTGGTTCAGAAATGTTAGGGATTAATGCTTTCTTGGTTTTTATATATTTATGGATTTTTTCCACTGAGAATTTAAGGAATAAGGAAATTTATTGACAAATTTGTACAAAGCATTCGAAGCTAGATGACAATAAGCGAAATTTTGAGCCAATGTGTCATGAAATTTGAGTTGGTATTGCTTTTGCATTTAAAAAATTAGAAAAACAAAAAATAATAAGATTATGGCTTTAGAGATAACAGAAGCAAATTATGATGAGTTAGTAGGAAACGCTAATGTACCAGTAGTTCTTGATTTTTGGGCTGCATGGTGTGGACCGTGTAAAATGGTTGGGCCGCTTATCGAAGAAATGTCAAATGAATATGAAGGAAAAGCAGTCATTGGTAAGGTTGATGTAGATAATAACCCTGGAATTGCAGGAAAATTTGGCATCAGAAATATCCCTACAGTTGTCTACTTAAAAGGAGGAGAATTAGTTGATAAGTCTGTTGGAGCTGTGCCTAAAGGACAATTGACTCAAAAATTAGACGCGATTCTATAAGCATAGAATCCATAAAAAAAAATTGAGACACCCATTTACTTTGTAAGCGGGTGTTTTTATTTTACAAAATATAGAATTAGAGAAAATCTTTTTGATCCAAATCCTGGAAAGATTTTTTTCCAAATAGAAAACTACCGAATACAATACTCTTTTTGTATAAACCAGTTGTAATTTTTACTCGCCCCGCATTCTTCTCAGCCTTTCTCTTTTTCATGAAGGCACCCAATTTACTATAGTAGTACATATGTGCGTTAAATACAGCAGCGAAATGTCTGAACTGAAACTTAAAAACAAATAACATGGCTGCTAAACCGTCTAGAAAAAGTCGTTTCAAAACTTTAAAAAACAAAATCCCATCATAATTTTTAGTGAGCATGAAAAGGCTATTTCTAAAATTAAGATAAGTTTTTTTTGGATTTTGGTAGCTTAAAGTTCCACCGCCCACATGATATATGTGCGACTGTGCACAGTAATAAATTTTATTCCCTCTTGATTTCAGCCTCCAACACAAATCAATTTCCTCCATATGCGCGAAAAAATCTTCATCCAAACCGCCTACTTCATGATATTTTTCTGCACGAATGAATAGACAAGCGCCAGTGGCCCAAAACACCTCTCGATCTTCATTGTATTGATTTTGGTCTAATTCAGTTTGATCGAAAATACGTCCACGACAAAAGGGATAAAAATCGTTATCTAAAAACCCACCTGCAGCTCCCGCATGTTCGAATCGATCTTTCGCATTAAAGGCTAAAATTTTTGGCTGTACTGCAGCTATAGAAGGGTCTTTCTCCAATAAATCAATGCATGGCTTAATCCAATCAGGTGTTACTTCAATATCTGAATTAAGCAAAACATAATACTCTGCTTCAACATGCTTCAAGGCATCATTATATCCTTTCGCAAAACCTCCATTTTCTTCATTTATGATTAATTCAACCGACTTAAAATTTTCTTGGAGATAGGCTATAGAATCATCTGTGGAACAATTGTCCGCAACATAAACAGTTGCACCTGGAGAGCACGAAATTACAGTAGGTAAGAATTTCTCAAGATAAGCTCTACCGTTATAGTTAAGTATGACTACGGCTGTTTTTTTCATTCGGTTAAATCGACGTAAATATAGTAGTTCTAAGCCGAATGCTATAGATATTGTTCAGAAATGATTTCAAGTCTCTTAATCGCGGAATAAGATACCACTCGAACCACCAAAATGATCAGATCCTCCAGGATCGTCCACATTTGTGTTTGGCGTGTCTCTTCTATGCAGGTCACCTTCCCATCTGAAGTTTTGAAGTTCTCCTTGCATATCAGAGTGGAGCATAGGGTAATCATTTGAAATTAAATCTGGATTATAAAACACGAATCGAATGTTTGAACGCTGACCGATACGGTAATAATGCCAAATTTGATACGGGTAAGCACTTGGTTCGTTTGGTCGGTCTACAATTTGATTCGGAGAACCATATTTTAAATGAATGCGTCCACGATCAGTCTCCCAACCATGTTTGATTTGAGTTCCAAAAATTTCTTCAGCATACCTCACTTGTAATTTATACCCTAACCATTCTTTATAAGGGTTATTGATATTTGTTTCTCTCCAATATGCATAGAAATATTTTTCCATAAAGGTCGTATCCGTTCCTTTAAGCATTTTTCGAATCGTTTCGTATTCATATCGCTCACTGATTGGCATAAGGCTTCCTAAAAAGTAAGGAATTGAGTCCCAAGGGACGCTTTGGCGGAAAGTTGGATCAATTTCAAGATCTTCAATTGAGCTATACTCTTCAGCCTGAATATCGTTACGGCGTTGAAAGAAAACTTTTTTTGTAACTAGGGTGTCATTCTTTTTATCGATAATGCTCACGTTCAAGTTATAATCGCCAGATGGTAGGTTTTCGATTGGAACAAACATAATAGCTGGGCTCACTTTACCAGTGCTCACGCGTTGAAACTTAAAAATTCCGTCAACTGTATTTCCGGTTTCATATTCAGAAACATCACAAGTGATTAAGAACTTTTCGTCGATTCCAATTACATCTTCGGTATTATAAACTTCAGTGTAAAAAGCAATTTTTGTGATCTCAGGGGGGAAATAATTAGTGAGGTATGGCAGGATAAAAAAGCCACTTTTCGTGAAATTATTTTGATCCTCTGTTTTATATGCATCTTCGATAAATTCAATATCAGAAATTGCGACAGACGCCTTGTCCATTGGCGCTATTTCAATGATTTGCTCACCCATGATCTCTTCTCCTGATAATAAATCCTTTATAATTAGTTCATAATTATAGAAGCCCGGTTTAAGCGCATAACGTTGAACATCATAAAAATCATCAACCGTTGAATCTTTCATCAAGGGAGAATCCAATACATATTTATCCGCAATGATTATGTTATCATCTTGACTAAAAATTTGGGTAATTTCAACCTGGGCGTTTAAATTTCCGTTGCCATCTCCTTTATACTTAAAAGAACCACTAATAAATTGCAGCGAAGTGCTGACAAATGACTGTTGATCTGCTGTATGAAACAGCTTATAATTGAAGTACACTTGAGGTTTGCCAAAACTAGTTGCTACAAACAAAAGAGTAATGAGTGAAAATAGAATTTTCATGTTAGTTCGCGTTTGTATATAAAGATAGGGAATTATTTATCTCACCCTAAGTAAAAGTTTTTCAAAAAGTGGTATTATTGATTAAACGGTGATTTTAAATGGTTAGAAGGTAGAATATTTTGCTGTTCCTATAGTTTTTTAATAAAACATTTCACAATAAAAAAATAAGTATATCTTTGCCGCGGAGAATTGGCAGAGTGGTCGAATGCACTAGTCTTGAAAACTAGCGTACCGCAAGGTACCAAGAGTTCGAATCTCTCATTCTCGGCAACGAGACATAACCCCTTGAAACCACTGTATTTCAAGGAGTGTATTTTGTATGAAGTAATTACGTAAAATGATCTGACAACGTTTATAGATAGCGGAGATAGTAGGGTTCGACACTTTACTGAAACTATAGAAAACCCTTTATAAATCACTACAATAGGGTATAGCTTTTCTCATTCGCTATGCACTATCTTTGCAATGATGGTGAATTTGATATTAGCAGAAGAAAATGAGTTAACAAGAATCGGGTTAAGAACCATCTTCAAAGATGCTGATGTACAAATTATTGGAGAGGCACAATCTGCAACCGAATTACTGAGTTTGCTAAAATCTTTTGAGGCTGATGTCGTTCTTATTGACTATACTTCTGCTCGTTTTTCAATAGATGTTATTCCTAAAGCCTTAGCGCTTAGACCCAAGGTTAAGTTTAGTGCAATAACTCCCTTACAATCAGGAAAAACACTCATAGATGCACTTAAAAGCGGTGTTTCTTCTCATGTTAAAAAAGATTGCAGTATTGAGGAGATTAAAGATGCTGTGTACGAAACGGCTCTGGGTAAAAAATTCTTTTGCGGAGAAATTTTGGAAACGATTCGAAAGGAAGATATAAATATAGAAGAACTGGCTGATGCTGAATTTTCATGTGATCCTATAGCTATATCTGAAAGGGAAATCGAGATCATTACCTTAATTGCAGAGGGACTGACTAATATTGAGATAAGTGACAAACTTTTTTTAAGTAAACACACTGTGACCACCCACCGTAAAAATATTATGCAAAAGTTGGGTGTGAAGAATACTGCAGGTGTTGTCATGTATGCTGTTAAGCAAAATTATAGTTCACCTAATAAATTTTTATTTTCTCCTAAAGAAGACCTTTAAAATCAAGGCTGATCTTTTAACTCATGGTCTTAACTCGTCTCTTTTTCCAGTAATACAGTATAATATTTTCGGATTACTTGCTCTCCTGTTTTGCTGAGTACTTGATCACTCTTTTTTGTGATTTCCTTGATATTAAAATTTGAACTATGGATAAGATTATTGAATTTTTCTAAATCATACAATTGAAAACCAAATTTAGTAAAGGGTAACTTTTCCATGAATGATCGACTAGCAAATGCAATACAAAAAGTACCTCCTGGTTTTAAAACTCGATATATTTCATTTAATAATAGACGCGCATCTTCCCAAAAATAAAGTGTATTTACTGAAAGTACATGATCAAATAATTGATCTTTAAAAGGTATTTCTAAACCATTGTATAGTTTAAAATCTGCTATCTCATGTGGTAAGTATAACCTATTCATTTGAAGAGCCTGCTTTTTCATTTCTTTAGAAATTTCTAAGCCAGAATATCTAACATTTGCTGCTCGCTCTAAAATGTGCTTTACATGTCCACCGTTTCCATGTCCTAATTCCAAAATGGTTTGATTTTTTTGAATAGGCATAGTAGCAATTGCATCCAAGGTCATACTAATATTTTTTTCATTCATAGACTTACCTATTTCTATGCCGTTTTCACCACTTGGGGTTCTTAATTGGGCTGCAATTTCTTTTAAATCTTCAGTTGTCATTATTCAGGTAGTAAGTTAATAATCAGCATTTACATAATTATAATTTTCATCTTTTTTCGAAGTTAATCCTGTAAAAAGATGAATTAAATTTTCTTCTATTTTCGATACTTTTATAATTAATTCTTTTTTACAATTCGAAACTTGTTCCTTTGTGACACAATCTTGATTAACCAATTGAAACAAGGTGTTTATTATAACTTTTTGCGTTTTAATTTCATTCTCGACACACTCAAACTTGTCCAAATTTTCACCCAAATAAGTATCAGAAAAATTATGCTTTCTAGTTTCTTGTAATCCGATCATTTTGGTCAAAATCATTAAAATTTCATGAAGATCATTCTGAGTTTGCTCGGATACATTGGACCTGAAAATCAACTTCTGAATGCGAAGAAATTCGCTATTACTTAATGTGTGTCCACCCTGTTCTTTTTTACTATTTGTTTTCCATAAATTTAAGAATCGCATATGGTCGTCTGATTTTTACCTGTTTTTATCAAACAAGCGTGTTAAAGTGCCTGAAATTCAATATTTGGATTGCCTTTTAATCCTTCTGCATTATAAAACCCAACAATTCTTAACTTATAAAAGAACCCGTTTTGTGTGCGAATAATATAGTGTTGATTGGAATAGGTCGTGAACACGCCATCCTCTAAGCTGTAATACTTCCAATCATAACCAATTGCATCAAGATCATAATTAAATTTAAGTGATTCAGCGTCTTGCAATTCAATTTCAGCAAATGGTTTTTCATTTAATCTAGCAACAGCTGTTAAATCTCTATTAGAAAGAACTCCTGTTACAACATACGGCGTTAACGGATCTGTAAATAAATGGGTGTATTGAGTGAAAATCAGATCATAATCTTGGTCTTGAGGTGCAATTGATACTGCACCAGCATCAAAACTAAAGTAAGTAAATTGTTCAGTCGTGCTTTTTTCAATTGTATAATTGAGTGGGAATTCACTACTAATTTCGGCATAGCCAATTTCATAGCTATTTTCGTCTAAAGATAAAATTGCTAATTTGAAATATCCTTGATGATCGCCTGTCCAATTATAACCGCGATCAATCAAATAAACAAAGTCATCAACCTCCCAATTTCCAACTGCTGTTGAATCTAAATTCCCCGAATGAGCATCCCAATTCCATGCTAAATCTTCGGACGAGTTAATTTCATTAAATGCCATGCTTGATTTATGCACAGCCATTCCTTTTCCTGTATTTAAAACGATATGACTACCATTTGTTTCAAAAGCCAAATCCCATTCTGTTTTAAGGTTTGATTTTACAACTTGGTTACTTTCTAAGTCAAAATAAAGCTGATTTCTATAATCTTGCTCCATTTCAATCTCATTCGTTTGCGTATCTCCAGCTACATGTTTTGGAACGGCAATTTCCTCCTTCATACAAGATGAAAGGATAAGAGAGAATACAAGAAAGTAACAGTGCTTATTTCTTTTTGAAATCATAATTAATGGTGTATTTGGCTGAAAAGAATAGGGAAGTTCCTTGGGCGGCATTAAAATTCCCTGTTACTGAGTGCGCTCCGCCTCCTGTGCCTATAACGTTGACGGTTTTTACATTCAAGATATTTTTTGCTCCAACTGTTAACCTTAGTTGCTTTTTTAGGAGTTGTGTACTTAAACTAAAATCAAGAATCGAATAAGGGCTTTGTTCGTTTTCTCTTATTTCATCATCCACTAAAGCGTAGCTTTGCAAGGCACCGTTGAACTTATAAAAGGCATTGAGTTGTAGTTTATCTTTAATCACATGATAAGAGCAATTCAGACTTGCTTCGGGCGAAAAAGCGTAGGTATTAACTTCACTATTTTCATTACTCAATCGATTATATCGACCAATATAACTTGCGGCTAGTGTGCTTGTTAAACGTTCCGTTTTTAGACTGAATTTAAGTTGATTACCAATAGATTTAAACTCCCCCAAGTTAATGTAAGTGAATGATCCGTCTTCAAGAACACCAAGTGTGATTAAGTTTTCGATATCATTATAGAAAGCCGAATAATCCACCTGAACCAATTGGCAATTATTGACATTTTTCACCCAAGTAATTCCGCCTGAATAATTATAAGAGTATTCAGATTTCAACTCCGTATTTCCTTGAATATTATGGTTTATATCTACAAAATCAAAATAGAGTTCTTTCAAAGTCGGCGCTCTAAATCCACGAGCAAATGCCCCCCTAAAGCGGAGGTTCTTGAATTTGTAAAGTACATTTATTGAAGGTGTTAAAGGTGCAGCATAGTTGGTGTTATAAGCATATCGTAAACCGGGCTTTAATTGCAGGTTTTTAAATGGTTTCCATTCAGCTGTTAAATAGCCTGCATAGTCTCCTTGGTCTTTCTCTAATCCATCAATCCGTTTACCATACGCCGTTTCGTAATTCAGGTCAATACCCGTTTCAAAACTCAGTTTCTTACCAAATTCGCGGATATAACTTGACCGAAGATTTACTAATGTGAACAATGCTGTGTCCTGCGCCCCAATTGCTTCTGAAAGTGATTTTTCGAGATTTGTTAGGTCTTTTACATAGGTGTTTTTGTTGCGCTGAAATTGATTGTAGGCAAAAATGGTATTGAATTTAGCTTTCTTAAAATTACGATTCAGGTTAAAGCCTACATCTTTACGGATAGTATGGTAATAATCATCCAATCCAAATTGATTATAAGGCGCAAGGGGGAGTCCTCGGTTTACAATAATTTCATCAAAATAACGAACGAAAGGGGAGAACGTCCACGCTTTTAATTGTGTTGAATAACGCACATCAAAAAAATACTGTTCCTTTGGTTTCCATGTTTTAAATCTGTTGGTATCTGCCAATCGCGATTTTGGAAATTGAAAAAAATCATCTGTATCAGACCATCCATCAAAGAAATTTCGTCCACCAGATAAGGTTAGGTTGTGTTTTTTTATTTTTAATCCAAGTGTACCTGTCAAGTTGAAGTTTCCAATGGATTCGTAATAAGGGTTGATCGAAAATGAAACTCCTTTATTTTGTCCCTTTTTTGTAATTAAGTTAATTGTTCCTGCAAGGGCGTTCGTTCCATAGTTAACTGAAAGTGGTCCTTCTATAATTTCAATGCGTTCAATATTAGAGAGGTTAATTTGACTTAAATCTATGCTGCCGTCTTGCCTGCCGATTACTGGAACACCGTCAATTAATATTTTTACGTTTTGCCCTGATAATCCGCCTAAACTCATAGAACTTCCCAAAATATTGTCTTGTGACAAACGAATACCTGTTTGGTAAGTTAAAATATCACCCAAATTGACTGAACCCGATTGTTCAATTTGATCTTTTGAAATTATTGTCGCTTTTTGAATGGCATTATTTACCATAGTTGGTTCATACTGCGCCGTTACTAGTACCGCATCAAATAAACGGTTTGAAATTAATGATAATGTCAATGGGTTTGACTGTAGCTTTGGATCAAGTAATCCCATAAGTGTATCAAATCCAATTGCTATAATTTCATAGTTAATTCTTTGGGATATAGAATCTGAAAGATAAATGAATCCTTCTTCATTGGAAAGATAGTACTGTTCGTATTCCTGCGTGTATATTCTCATTTTTACTCCTACAATTCCTAACTTACTTTCACTGTCAATTAATTGCACAGCAATTTGAGCAGAAAGGTTAGATGCCGTAAACAACATGAGGCTTAGGAATAAACGCATTAATTGGTAGTCATTAATTGATTTACACTCAGCATATGACTCGCCATTTCAAATAGCTCCAACACTTCATTAAACTCTGTTTCGCTTAATTTTAAATAAAGATTATTCTTATTCAAGCAAATTAAAATAGGTTCTAATTGGAAGTCTTTGATTCGGTTATTTTCATAAAACGCCAACCTTTCTTTAAAATCGGCTAGTATTAGTTGAAATGGTTCAGGAGATATAAGTGACATCAAATGACCTATTTCAACTTCAAGATTCCCACACGAATTGCACAAGCTAATTTTACCTATGTCATTTTTATGAAGTTCCGTATAACTGCAATTTGATTTCATTTGTTTTTCGATTTTTGGAAAAGTCACCGCCCCCAAGGCGGTGACTTTATTACTGATGTTTAATTCTTACAAACTAAGAAAAAGGTTGAATCTTAATCAGTAATGATTATTTTTCGAACTGCTGATATGCCGCTTAATGTGGTCGTTTCTAAAATATAAATCCCATTCTCAAATTGAGCAACATCTAATTGAATTGTTGAATTTGATTCATTAGAATTAGATAATACCAATTGACCATTTATATTATAAATCTTAACATTTTCAATCGTTTCAGTCGAACTGATATTTAAAACATTTACCGCAGGGTTAGGGTAGGTTGTAATTTGAATAGTGTTAGCCTCTTCAATTCCAGCTGCAGAAATCATTTCCTTTGTAAAGTATATTTTTCCGTCTGATGAACCATTAAAGCCAGTCATTACTAACTTCCAGACATCACCGGCTTGCGTAAACACAAAATAGGTCAATGAATCAGCAATGTCATAGGCATAGGTATCAATATTAAATGACTTCCAATCGTAACCGATAATGTTCGCTTCAGTGTCAAAAGCACCTCCGAAAGTTGCATCTGCCAATGGAACATCATTTATTTCTTGCGTTTCAGTCCCGATATTCGAAAGTACACCTGTAACTCCGTAATATGCATCAGGCGCAACTTCTGAATGATAGTTTGAAAATACAATATCCCATTCCGCACTAATTGGTTCTCTTGAAACAATCACTTTCGTTTCTAGTGAATAGTGTATAAAATTTTGGTCACTATAATCTGCCTTTGCAATTACGTCATTCGTCAAGTCTGAATTATCTAACAAATCATATTGAAAGGTATAAGCGCCTGCTCCTAATTCTTCAATAAACAATTTTTTATAATCCCCACTTTGTAATTTTACAACGAATAAACGGCTCCCCTCTGTATAGTGTGTTGTTGTATTATATTCGCCCCAACCTAAATCTACAGCATCATCAGGACTTGCAGGTGCGTTTAGCGCTCCATAAGACCAATTCGCATCACCATTATAATATCTTGTCCAACCCGTTATCCCAGCAGTATCTAATGTTTCCCAATCTCCGACTCCTCCTGGATATAAATAAACTTCACTTAATCGATTGGCACGGATTGTTGCTCCGAAATTACTCATGTCAAATGCCAAATCCCATGTGTTATTTGCAACATTTACTACCTCTCCATCTTCAAGGCTGTAATATGATTCATTCATGTATCCTGCACCCAACGCGACAGAATCAGAAACTTGTGCATTAAGGGATGCTCCCAAAATGACTAACCCGATTGTAAAAATTTTCTTTTTCATTTTCCTTATTTTAGATTGTATGATTTCCATACGGTCTCCTTTTTTTAATAGAGACCGTTATTATTCAGTTCATTAGATGAACCGTTATTTTAGGTTTGATTTGTATTCTGTACTTCTCGATTGCGCTTGAAATAGAACTTTTCACGGCTTTTGCTTTGCCCATTTTATCTGTTGTATTTTCACTACCTAAAGCAAAAAGAACTTGCCACAACGTTTGATCTTCTATTTTAATCGCCAAATTAACGCCTTGGTTTTGGTCATAGATTTTTCCCCATTGTTCGCGCACTAATTTCCAGTAGCCTTCATTTTCTGTCCACCATTTAACAGCTGCGTCACATTTTGAATCATCCTGAATTTTATAGGTATTAAATCCTTTTTCTTGTGCCAACACTTTGTCACCATTTGCATCTCGAATAATTTTGGTATTGTCTTGTTCATGCACCCAACCATAATCGGTCAATTCAATTCTGTTATTTCTAAGCAACACATTATAGTCTGATCGGTGCGAATATTCTCTTCTTGGCAAAGGGCCATGTGTTTTACTATGCCAAAAATGACGCCCATCAACATGCACCCATGTCGCATACCCTTCATATCTCGGACTATCATCTACTTGAAAAACCTTTTGCGTCCACGTTCCTTTGGCTTCCGCTTCACTCAGTTTTTTATAGCCCCAATTCATGTCACTTTTAAAATCTAAAAGGTCTTGATCCTCATAAATCCAATCTTCTCGCCAATGCTTAATTACCATTCCTTCACCAACAACTAATAAGTGCTGAATAGAAATGAAATTTTCATCCTGTTCAATTACAAATGCAACCTCCGCGCAAGCGTGCGTATTATAATCCTCATGAAAGGCATAATTGGTGTCTGGAGCGAAAGTCTCCGTATAGTCAAAATCTATTTCATAACAACCGCATAGTGATTTAATAGCATCAATGTCTTGTTGTTTTTGGTCTTGAGAAAAACCGTAAGCTGACCATAATGAGATCAATAGTAACAGTATTCGCGTTTTCATTTTAGTGTACTTTAAATTTTTTGACAAAGCTATGGGCAATTTAAAATTGCTACAATACCACTAATTAGGTATTTTAGAATGATTCTAAATAAGAGCCATATTTTTTTATTTCCTTTGTAAGTTATTTTAATCTAACAGTGGAAAAAGTGAACCTTAAAATTCAAATTTTTGTGTGCTATTTTAGCCTGATTTCTATCCTGAATTATGGCTTAACACAAGACACGATTCAAACCAATATTATTATTGATAGTTTGGATAATGAAGTGTATTATTTGACGGATAAAAATGAAAAACCAATGGGTTATTATAGCCCTATTTTTACGCCTGTTTGTGTTGACGGAACGTGCTACCCTATAAGAATTAACTTGTTTTGGAATTTATCAGGTGCATATCAAAAGTACACCTTAGACGCCAATGAAATTTTGACAAAAGTGGAACACCTTCCTTTTACCGAATTTGATTACGGATTATTACATAGAGTTATTGCAAATCCGCAATCGGCTTTGGCGAATTATTCCATTTATGATTTGGTCGATACAATTGCAACTTCCAAAAATGAAACGAAAGTAGACGGCATAACAGGTGCAACACGCCCCGAATTGCAAGGCGCATTTGTTCCTGATGCACTTTATACGAGTTATACGCTTTGGCATTTGGCAAGAAAACCACAGCTACTTATTGCAAATTTTACGCAGATTGAAATTCTCGGTTCTCGTTTTTTCAATTGGGTATTAAACAACCCGAACTTGGGAGGGCAAAAATTAGCACTTCAATGCCTCATTCAAAAAAGTTCAACGTCAACTACTGTTCAAAGCTTAACTCAAATAATTGATTCAACAGATAACGAATTGACCGTTGAATGTTTGAGACTAATTCCAAAAGTCGAATTGACACTGGCTGAATCAAGGTTACTATTAGCAAATACATATTCGCGGTCAGACAACGCAAGCGTAAAAAAAGCCATTTTAGAACATTGGCAAAATAATGTTAAACTGACAGCTTTGGAATTAGAGACATTGGCGCATGAATTAGGAAATCAATGGGCTACCTTTCTACTAGAAAAAGAACTGCTCTCAACAAATAGAGAATGGACGGAAGACATTTACTTCATCTTACTGGACAAAGTAAATAATACGTCGAATATTATGCGCAAAGAAAAAATCAAGCGATTGCTGTATAGTCGTGAAGCTGATTTTCCTAAGAAATTTAGGCGTAAATAGAAGGATGTTGGATAATTGATTTATGCTCAATTTATGCCATTTTTTCAGCTAAAACCTCCTCTATCGCCTTTAAATACTGAAAAAGAGGGTTCGATAACAGTCCCCTTCTCTCCGCAGTAGGGGATAACTGAAAAGTTTCATTCAATTGTCCCCTTTTTACTTTTCCCAATCCCTTGTCTATATTGGGAAACAGATCAAATATTTGATTTAACTTTGGGGTTCGACATTTTTTTCCGTCAAAACTTAACTGTTCCATAAATATCGAACCCACGATCTTATGTTTAAGATAAATGGCTCCCTCATGGTAGGTTTGACGGATGTTTTCGAGCAAATGCAAACCACTTTGTGCTAACTCTCTATAAACTCTTTCTTAGAAGCCTTGAAATCGGCTATTTTGTCTTTGATATCCTTTTTTTGAGCAGAATAGCGTGCTTTGATGCTCGTATATTCATCAGGATCAAGTTTTTCGTCTAACATTAAGTCTTGCGATTTTATCAATCTACCTTCAATTTTTTCACATTACGAGACAGTAACGTTCGGCATCATAAAAGGCTGAAATGTGTTTTTCATTATGACAATGAAGAAAATACAAAATTGTTTGACCAATTGAACTATGCGTGCATTGGAGGACGTTACCGTAACGAAAAGGAATTCCTTGTGGATATGGATAAGATTGCCTTTTGGAAGCGTGAGACGGAAGCCTTTTTGCAATTGACCGAAGAGATTTGCTTGGAGCGGATTGAAGGGTTTCGATCTATGGAAGCATAGTTTTCTATCTTATTTATAGGTCGATTTTATTGATTTTATCCTAACATACAAGCTACTTTACCTCAACTTCAAAAGAATCGATACAAGCTGTTAGCTTTTTAAATTCTTTTCTATCTCAATCTTAGAATCAAGCTTATTTGATTCAATCTTTATAATTGCTTTGATTTAACTGGAAATCTAAAAGATTGTCAAAGTTGGCTGTAGCAAGATAGCGCGATTTTTATTTATCTCTATCTAGTAATCAGGAAAAAAACTAAATGCATCATTGTTGCATTTGTATATTTAATCTATATATTTGCATCAATGTTGCGTTAAGGAGTGCGCTTTAAAATTATATTGACTTCAGAAAACTATGAAACCCTCATTTCTTATCATAATCTTTCTTTTCTCTTTTTCATCTATTGTTATGGGGCAAAGTGATTCCTGCAACTATTCAATTAAAGGTAAAATATTAGATATAGATACAAAGGAACCGATACCGTATGTTACTTTAAAGGTAGAAGGAGTAGATAGGGTAACCATGACGAATGAGCAAGGTGAATTTCTTATTGACACCTTGTGTACTGATAACAATGTAATTATCATTTCATGTTTTGGCTATTGTGACTCCATTTGTGAGAATCATCATCAACATGGAAAATCACCTCATATTTATTTGCATAAAAGTGTCGATCAGCTTAAGACAGTAATAATAGAAGCTGAAGAAATTAAAGAAAAAGGAACTGAAAGTATTGCACAAGTAATTTTAAAAAAAACAGAGATAAGGGCCGACCCTACTCAAACATTAGCTTCATTATTAGCAGAACAAGAAGGCGTTACTTTAATCTCAACAGGGTCAAATGTTCAACTCCCCGTTATTCATGGATTATATGGAAATCGAATATTGATATTGAATAATGGTTTGAAACATGGTTTTCAAAATTGGGGAACTGATCATGCTCCTGAAATTGATATTTCTTCTGCAAATACGATTACCCTAATAAAAGGCGCATCAGGAGTTCGATTTGGTGCAGAAGCACTGGGAGGTGTTATTATTGTCGAACCTAACCCGCTTTATCTAAGGGAGCCTTTTTATACCGAAATTGGAACAGGGTTTCAAAGTAATGGTTTAGGTATTAATACAAATCTCGAAACTAGAATGGGAGGCGAAAAAGGGAGCTATTTTTTCAATGCAAATTTGACAAAAATTGGTGACCGACACACTCCTGGTTACTCACTAACCAATTCTGGAAAAGAAGAACAGTCGATCAATTTAGGTACACGCTATCGCTATAAAAATCTTGATTTCAAGGTGTATTACAGTTTCGTGAATCAAAACTTGGCATTACTGAGGGCCTCAATTGCTGAAAGTGGAGATGCTTTTATCAAATCAATTAACGCTGATGAGCCAACTTTTATTCAACCTTTTTCTTATGCCATAAATGCTCCTAATCAATTAACACAACATCATTTTGGAAAGTTTGAAATGCATTGGTACTACTCGGACGCGAGTAAATTGACTTTTCGTGCAGGGACTCAATTTAATAAGCGAAAAGAATTTGACGTACGGTTAAATATTGACAAACCAATTATCGACTTATATTTATGGACAACAGACTATCAATTAGAGTGGAAACATCCAGATTGGTTAAAGTTAGATGGCTTAATTGGTGTTCAGTATTTTAATCAAAACAGTGATAACAATCCAGGGACGGGAACTACTCCATTTATACCCAATTACAATACGAATAGAATCAGTGCTTTTTTAGCAGAGAGTAAAAGGTTTGGAAAAAGCAAATTTGAATCGGGTGTACGATTAGACTATGAGTTAAACAATGTAAGAGGAAGAGAAACCAATCAGGCTATTTTTAGAGATGAATATGAGTTTACCAACTTAACTGCTTCATTGGGTTATATTATTCAATTGTCCGAAAACAAGTTATTCAGAACAAATATAGGGACAGCTTGGAGAACACCCAATATGGCAGAACTTTATAGTTTCGGTCAACATGGTTTTAAAACATCATTTGGCTTACTGCGGCATTACACAAACGAAGAGGGTGTTTTCAAAACAGACAAAGTTAGAGCAATAGCAAAAAGCTCAGTTAAAACAGAAAATGGCTATAAATGGGTGAGCGAGTTTCAGTTCAATGAAACAAAAAATAGACATGTCATAACGGCTTATGCTCATTATATTGAAAATTATATTTTTGATCGACCATTGGCAGTTATTGGAACAATTAGAGGTCCTATGCCCGTATTCATTATCGATCAAACAAATGCTTTTTTCGTTGGAGCTGATTATAGTTGGAAGCATGATTGGTCAAAACAAATTTCAGGAATTTTCAGAGGCATCTACTTATGGTCTAAAAATGTGCGTGAAAATGAATCCCTAATTAATCAACCTCCAATTTCTCTTAGTTATAAATTAAGCTGGAATCAAAAAAAGTTTTTGAAGTTAGAGAATTCGAAAGTTACAATTAAACCTTCCTATACCTTTCAGCAGTTTCAAGCTCCAAGAACTGTTACTCCGGGAGAGTTAATAAATGGTACAGTAATCGTTACGCCAGATTCACCCATTTTTGATTTCAAAGATGCCTCTGCAGGTTACTTTTTACTGGATATTGGATGGTCTTTTACTTATAAAAGTCTAAGTACCAGTATTACGATCAACAATGTATTAAATACGCGTTATCGTGATTACCTAAATGAAATGAGATATTTCGCGGATGAACTTGGTACAAATGTGCTTTTCAAATTTAATTATGTGTTCAAGGATAAAAAGAATAAACTAAAATTATAAACAAATAAATCAAACAAAAATGAGAAAAATGAGAAAAATGAAGAATTACGGTTTCATAGCAATGTTATTAGCAGCCGTAGCAGTTACTAGCTGTAAAAAAGATGACGAAGTTCCTGAAGAGGAAAATGAATTAGAAGTGATTACAGATGTAAAACTTGTCTTTACGAACACAACTGATGCTGCCGATATCGTCGAAGCGAGAGCCCAAGACCCTGATGGAGCAGGTGTAGAAGAACTCGCAATTTTAGATGAGATCAATCTAGACACGAGTAAGACTTATAGACTAACATTTGAAGTATTTAATAATCTCGATTCTCCTGGAGAAGATATTGGAGCTGAAATTTTGGAAGAAGATGAAGAGCATCAAATTTTCTTTGGCTTTAGTAATAATGCTTTTGCTAATCCATTGGGCAATGGGAATATAGATACCGAGTCTGACCCCTTAAATTATAATGATTCTGATGCAAATGGAAATGCGGTTGGTTTATCGACTAATTGGACGACCCCATCAACACAACTTATTGGTGGTAATTTTAGAGTGAGATTACAACACCAGCCAGATGTAAAAACAGCAAGTTCTGGATCAAATGACGGAGATACAGATTTTGACTTATCATTTGTATTGAACATTCAATAATTAGAATTTAATTGAGTCGCTCGCTTTGTCCCATAAAACAAAGCGAGCGGTTTTTTGCATAACAAAAGGATTAAAACGACAATAATATGAGTGCAATTAATAAACTTCCCGTGACTGTTTTAAGTGGCTTTCTTGGAGCTGGAAAAACAACACTATTAAACCATGTTTTACACAATAAAGAAGGGTTAAAAGTGGCTGTTATTGTTAATGATATGAGTGAGGTAAACGTGGATGCTGATCTTGTTAAGAGCGAAAACGTTCTTTCTAGAACGGATGAAATCCATACATAATATTGAATGATTACGAAAATGCCGCGCTTGATGCCCAACAGTTTGCCAAACACGCGGGTCAAAAATCAGTTGTGCCTTTAAGTGGAAGTTGTATTTGTTGTACTGGTATTAATGCGTTGAGAGATTGTGTGAATAGAGTTCCTGAACGAGAGAATGGTATTACATTGATTGAGGCAAATGGTACAACTGATGCCTCTTCGCTCATGGGATTTTTAGGTGTTGGAATAAAAGAGCGATTTTTACCGCCTATCCAAATTTCTGTAGTTGATGTTAAAAACTGGCAAAAAAGAGGGGAGTATAACGAATTGGAGGCGAACCAAATTCAATTATCAACTTTGATTGTGTTAACACACACCAGAGATGCATCCGCAGATCGAAAAAGAGCAGTAATAAATGAAATAAAAGAGAATAACCCATTTACTGAAATTGTAGTTATGAATGAAATTGATATTACGCTGCTTCCTAAACTCACTCCCTCTAAAAATCAGGCAATAGAATTTGACCACCTTAATGCGCATTGGGCTTCGTGCTCAATTGATTTACCGAAATTACCCGATACAAAATGTATCTATGCTATTTGTCATACATTACCCGCACATATTATTCGAGTTAAAGGCTGTGTTCAAATCGGAAGTGATGAGGTATATGCCTACTTTGAACGAACACCTGACGGGCAGGTTTTCACGCGACCTTTTAATGGAGTTCCTCCAATGGGAGCCAAATTGCTTACAGTAGGCTTGGGAAGTGAACCTTCTCTGTTAAAAAAAGCAGTTGAAAATGCTCTGAATAATGAGCTTAGCAGTCATAATTAAATTTTTCTAAACTTAACCATACTTGCAAGTACCTTGCACAAAAACGTATAACACTCATAAAAGTAAGTAAATGCATTAATGACTGAGCCGAATTGATTTATAAAAAATGAAACATCTGAATTATGTCAAATATTTTGAAAATTAAAAAAACGAAAGCAGATTCAATAGGAATTATAGCCAGTAGCCTCTGCCTGGTGCATTGCATTGCTACTCCTTTTCTATTTATAGCTCAGGCCTGTGTGGCCAGTTGTTGTTCTGCCCCTAGTGTACCTTCCTGGTGGAAATGGATTGATTATTTGTTTCTTGTAATTTCCTTTGTTGCGATTTATTATGCTGCAAAAAATTCAACAAAAAGATGGATGCAAATCGCTTTATGGGGATCCTGGACCGTACTTTTATTTACGATTATCAATGAATCATTTGTTATGATTCCGTTACCAGAATCATTCATCTATTTCCCTGCACTGATTATCGTTGCTCTTCATCTATATAATCGAAAATATTGCAACTGCGAAGAGGATACATGCTGTAGACAATTTTAAGCAATTCAAAGGCACATTATTTCTGAATCAAGGCGATCCAGATCAGTTCTATTATATCTTAAAAGGTGTGATTGCATTATAACTTAAACAAATAATTAAAAAATGATTCAAACGAAAATTTTAATGTCAAATGCCGCAATGAGTAACGAAGAAAGCATTTTAGGGGAAATACATAAGGCCGAAAAAAATATAGCCATTTATGAACGAGAAATACCTGAACTCATTCCTGAAATTAGGGAGCTCATGAAAAATACCGTTAAACTAGAACTAAACGGAACATTAAGTGAAATTAAAAAAGCGATAATCACCCAGTTTAAGGATCATTTCCCTACTTTCAAAGCACTGCCAAAAGACATTTTAGAATTGCTCAACCTATTTAATAATGTTGCAGGATCTTCCACCTATCGGTTATTGTTGGCCACCGTTAACACGAATATGTGTAGAAGATTTCACACAGATATAAATGATTTAAGGCTACTTTGTACCTATAGTGGTCCGGGTACTTTGTGGCTAACAGAGGATAATATTAACCGCAATGCATTGGATTCTGATGATGAAGAAAAGTGTATTGCCATTGACCAAGAGCAGATTCAACAAGCAAAAACGGGAGACGCAATCATTTTAAAAGGCGCTATTTATCCGAAAGCGGACACTAAAGCGATTGTTCACCGCAGTCCAACCATTGAAGAAAGCGGAAAAACAAGACTATTACTTCGAATAGATACCAATGACTTTTTGAGTTTTCTAAATGGTGATGACAATTAATGATCTAAAACAATATCACCTATAAATTTATTGAAATATTAAAAACAGTACAATTATGATTAAAATAGCAATTAATGCCCTATCTCTTTTCACCATTTTATTCAGTAGCATAAGCAGTTCTGGTATCCCTATTTCTGATACATCAGTTACAAAAGAAAAACAACAGAATAATAGTGAAAATAGTTTAGATTTTTTTGTCATTGGTGATTGGGGGAAGGGAGATTTCAATCAACGAAATGTCGCTAATGCTATGGGGACTGAAGCATCACACAATCCAATTGATTTTATTATCAGTGTAGGAGATAATTTTTATCCGCATGGGGTAAGAGGTATTAATGATAGGCGCTGGAAAAATACATTTGAAGACGTGTATTCAGATTCAAGTTAAAACCAAGATTGGTACACCGCGATTGGAAATCACGATTATGAAGGAAACGTAGGTGCTCAATTAAGATATCATAAAAAAAATCCGACATGGAAAACCACAGAACGATAATTTAGCCTAAAAAAGGCTATTCCTCATTCAAAGGACTCTGTGCTTTTCGTTTTTATAGACACAAACCCTTTTGATAAAGGCATTAGCAAACTCCATGGAGGAAATTGGAGACAAAGTAAAAAGAAGCAATTGTTGTGGCTTGAAAACGTATTAAGTGAATCGACCGCAAAATGGAAAATGGTAGTTGGGCATCATCCATTATATACTACAGGATTTAGAAGAGGAAAAACTGCTGATATTCAAGAACCATTTCAACCGATTTTTGAGAAGTACAAAGTGGATGCTTATTTTTCTGGTCATGATCATGATTTACAACATCAAAAACCTAATGGACACACACATTACTTTGTTAGTGGCGCTGGGTCAGAATTTAGAGGAGTCACAAGTGACCCTGAAATGACGAAATTTGCTAAAGTTGATTATGGTTTTATGCGTGCAAAATTGACCGAAAACAGCTTAGAAGTCACTGTAATAAATGCTGACAATAAACAGCTATATAAAGTTAGTATCTCAAAATAACTGTATTTATAAAAGAACTAACCATCTGGTTTTATGTCATTAAAAACCTCCGATAACGCCTTTAAATCCTCAAAAAGAGGGTTCGATAACAGTCCCCTTCTCTCCGCAAAATTAAAAATACCCCGCTAGCCCAATAGGCAGAGGCAAAGGGTTTAAACACCTTGCAGTCTGAGTTTGAGTCTCGGGTGGGGTACAGAGAAAACCGATAACGATCGTATGCAATTTCTCAATTAAAGACAAGGTGGCCGAATGGTTAAGGCAATAGTCTGCAAAACTATTTTTTAAGGGTGTTTCACCGTTGATTATATTTTGAAACTTTGACATAATTTGCAATAAACATTAATTAATAAAGATAACTGATAGGATGGGGAATAATATACGATTGAATCACCGGGAGGGCTGATAATTCTCATATAGGGACCAATTTTTGATGTTTATCAATTTGCCCCAATACTTCAAATGTAATTCTTGTTAATTATGTACACTTTTATAATGTGACAGGATAATTCCACTAGCCATGGCCACATTTAACGATTCCGTTTTTCCAAATTGTGGGATTAAAACCATTTCAGAAATAAACGGCTCTAATTCAGAAGAAATGCCATGCGATTCGCTTCCCATGACCAATGCCATTTTTTTAGCAAAAGCCTTATGATATAAGTTTTTACCGCCCAATGCTGCCCCAACCACTTCGAATCCATTTTCGCTTAATTCTTGTACGGCTGTGGTTAGATTTGTGCGGTAAAACCGAATGCGATAAACTGCCCCCATTGAAGCTTGTATAACTTTAGGATTAAATAAATCAACCGTAGCTACTGAAGCTATAATTTGCTTTATACCAAACCAATCCGCCGTGCGAATTATCGTGCCTAAATTTCCAGGATCGTTTACATTATCCAACACTAGAACTAAATTGTCAGCTGTAAAATCAATAGGTTGTTCGGTCGGATATTTAACCACGGCAAGTACTCGATTTGGATTTTTTAAACCGGAAATTCGCTCCAATTCATTGTTTGTAATTTCGAAGGAATGAATGTTATTGGGAATAGATTCTTCAAAATCTTTCGTGTAGAAAATCCCATCAATTTTGAAATGTGTCTGTTGAAGTAATTCCTGCACCAGTTTAACCCCTTCCACAACAAAGAGTCTGTTTAAATCTCTGTACTTTTTAATTTGTAAGGATTTAACTAATTTTATTTCGTTTTTTGATAAAGACATCCCGCTAATCGGTTATTTTTGTAAAGTTACATTTATTAATGAAAACAAGGGGATTTCCATATTTGCTTATTACTTGCGTTATCATGTTTGCAGCAGGTTGCCGACAGTCTAAATACGTTGCAGAAGGTGGGTATCTCCTAAAAAAAAATAAAGTTCAGTTTGAAGAGGAAAAAGATGGAGAGACGAAATTGGTCGGTGATCATGCCTATCTGAATGGTTCCGAAATGGAAGAATTCATTCGGCCTTTGCCTAACAGAAAGCTCAAACTCTTCTTTTATAATCGTATTGATACCAGTAAATACAACGCTCAAGTAAACCGTAAAAAGGAGAAGTACCGCAAGAAAAATGAAAAGCGAAAAATAAAGGAAAATAGGATTAACAATGAACGCATTGACAAAGCCGAATCAAACGGTGATTCCTTATACCGTCACAAAGTAATTAGCGAAAAAGCAGAGCGATTAGGGTGGCGAGAGTGGGTTCGAAACAATATGGGACAGCCGCCTGTGGCACTTGATACGGCTAAAGTTTCCAAAGCGGATAAACAAATTGAAATTTATTTACGAAAAAAAGGTTTTTACTCCGCTGAGGTGAAAGACACCATTCTTTACAATGAAAAAAGAAGAAAAGCAGAAGTTCACTTTACAATCAAATCTGGCGATCCTTATATCATTCGATCACTCAAATTTGACAAATCGGTCAATTCCACGATAAAGACGCATTACGGTATATTAATAAAAGCGAAAGAACCACTTATCATAACAGGTAATATTTTAGACCAAGACGTGCTAAACGCTGAACGTGAGCGACTTTCTCAACACTTGAGAAATGAAGCGGCCATGTTTGGTTTTAATAAAAAATTTATAGGATTTGCAATGGACACTACTGTCGGAGATCTTCAGGCGGATGTTACCTTTTTCATTAAACCCAAGATTATAAAAGATCCTTTTGATACTTCAGAAGTGACGCATAATGTTCAAGTAAAGCACCATGTTTTCAGAATTCGTCATGCCACATTTTACTTAAGAAATCCAGATATCGCCTCATTTAATGATTATGGACTGTATATGCGACGCTGCGCAGTCTTAGGGCTTCCTGAAACAGATCATCTGGGTAGGTTTCAATTGTTGGACACCTTGCATATTGAAGCTAAAGGAACTTTTGTTTATAATGAAAACCCATTTATTGACCCTTACCTCTTGGATAAGCAGAATTTTTTAGAAATAGATCGTGAACATATCCATAAGGATTCTGCAAAATACTATAAGGAATATTACGTAGAACGGAGTTATCGTACCCTGTCAAATTTGGGTGTCTTCGCCAATATTACGCCAAAAATTATAATCGATCCAGATGAACCCTTCGGGAAGTGGGTGTTGGTTTATTATGATTTAATGCCCATTAAAAAACAATCTTTTTTATTTGAACCACGGCTCACAAATACCAACGGTAATTTAGGAGTATCAGGAGGGTTTGGATACACCAACAAGAACTTATTTGGAGGAGCACAAAAATTAGTAATTAGTTTTATTGGCGGATTTGAATCGCAACCATTAATTGTTGGCTTAGATACTGATGGGAGTGTTTCGAAAAAGGCTTGGCGTTTAAATACGTTCGAATGGGGACCAAAAATTGCGTTGTCATTTCCCAAACTAGTTCCATTTCCTAAGGGGGTCACTTCAGATTTTTCAAAACGCGCTTATCCTAAAACAACCGTTGATCTTGCTGTAAACTATCAACGCCGGCCTGAGTTTAAACGTACGTTGGCTGAAATTGGTTATTCTTGGAGTTTCCAGCAAGATAAAGTGCAAAAATGGGAGATTGGCTTGGCCAAAATTAGTTATGTGAAACTTGTAAAAGAAGATTTCTTCATTCAAAGTTTGATCGATCAAAATAATCCAGCAAGAGACAATTCATACGCAGATCACTTAACCACAATATTGAGCCCCGTTTACTATTATAACAACACCAATTCTAATCGCAGAAAAAATAATAATCTGCATAATATTATTGCTAGTGTGGATGTTTCTGGATGGTTGCTAACGCCGCTCATTTATAACGGACTTGATGCTATGGGATTTGGGCAGGTAGGATTAGATTCGGACAGTCTTAAAAATATTTTCGGCATTCCATATACGCAGTTTCTAAAGTTTGATGTTCAATACGTTGCCAGTTGGTACATCAATAAAAAGCATAAGATTGTGTTTAGAACAATGGCAGGAATGGGAATTGCAAGCAGAAACTCTCCCTCTTTACCATACGAGCAGGCATTTTTTGCAGGAGGTTCCAATGACATTCGCGCCTTTGCCTCTCAAGAAATGGCGCCGGGCTCTTTTAAAACCTATAATGATCCTAACGCAACGGTAACCCAAATAGGGGATACACGGTTTGAAGGAAATGTTGAATGGCGTTTTGAAATGACATCTTTGCTTGAGGGTGCCGTTTTT
>TARA_B110000037_G_scaffold158186_1_pt1 | contig 32061 bp, 29 predicted proteins | sample TARA_B110000037 | Tara Oceans TARA_B110000037 (sample SAMEA4397196) | marine metagenome | biome: Polar Biome; feature: [MIX] marine epipelagic wind mixed layer (ENVO:01000061); material: water (ENVO:00002006), including particulate matter (ENVO:01000060) such as... | depth 10-100 m | reverse complement strand
GGGGCTAGAGCCCCATCCTGTTGTTGCATCTCGCCTACAGCGAGGAAGAAGCCAGCGCAGCTACACAGATCAGAAAAATTGATCCGAATGGGGTCGATTCATAAGACTACTTAGCGGCTTTGCGCCTCTGCGGTTCAATTCCGAGCTAGCCACTCGTTCGTTAGTTCCCCAAAGGCAGGTCACCCAAGGTGCACCAACCAAGAGATCGCCTTGATAATGGCGACGATGACTCCGATAAAACTAAGAATCACAGCAAGGATGCTGAGCCCGCCGCCACGGGTCTTCGGAGATAGAGCTAGGACAATGCCGAGCACGCCGAAGATGAAGGCGATGGAGGCAAGGAGAAGCCCACCGAAGGCGCCGACTTTAAAACTAAGAATCGCCGCAATGATCGCGAGGATGGATGTGATGCTAAATGATGCTTTACTAGAGGCCATGGGAAAATGCTTACCTTGAATTTCAGGCAGTGAAACCGGCTTTCACCGCCCGCTATGCTGCTCCCCCTCCTCCACGGCGGCGAGCATGATGCGCAATGCGCCGCCAGAGATCCAAATTTCCCAGAGAAGGCAGACTAGGGAGGTTCCCATAATTAACAGGGCGAAGCCGAACGACACCACCCCTACACTTTCCCAATCACAGATAACCCCGACCATGGACACGACACAGAGGAGCAGGCTCACCGCACCGAGGAGCTGCATCGCGCGGATGAGCACGAGCCTGCGCCCGAGATTGTCGATCTGTAGTTTCAGCACGCAATCGCGCTTCGAGATCCAATCGCCATGCAAGGTACGGATGAGGGCGGAGAGGTGCAGGAAGCGGTTCGTGTAGGAAAGAAAAAGCAGGCTGACGGCCGGGAAAAGCAGGGCTGGAGTGGAAACCTCAAGGGTCATACGTGAATTAGAGCGGCTTGCGGCGGATTTGCAACCCGGGAGAAGCGCATCCTCCTTGCAAAATCTACGGGCTTCGCGATTCTCCCCCCCATGCGCAACGCGACCCCATTGGTTCTGACCCTCTTCCTGGCGATCACCGCCATTTTCCTGTCCCTACGGGATACGCCTCCTTCTGCCCCGAAGGTAGACGCGCAGGCTACAGAGATAGAGAAACATACTGGCTCTGAGGAGAAGTCCGGGCCAGCAACCCCGTCAGATGATGAAAGCACTTCCAAGGCAGCCCCATGGCCGACGGAGAAATCTGACATCCCCGCAGACCCCCAGGCGGTGTTCGGGAATCTTGCGAACGGCTTCCGCTACATGATCCTGCCAAACTCGGATCCGCCGAACCGACTCTCGATCCGCCTCCACATCGCCGCAGGCTCTCTGGTAGAAGCTGATGACCAGCGCGGAATCGCCCATTTCCTAGAGCACATGGTTTTCAACGGGACGAAGACCTACAAGGATGCAAACAAGCTGATCCGTGAGATGCAGACACGCGGTATCGCCTTTGGCGCGCACGTGAATGCCTACACCTCCTTTGATGAAACGGTTTACATGCTGGATCTTCCGGATTTGGAAGAGGACACGATGGATCTCGCATTTGGGATCATGCGCGACTTCGGTGACGGTGCGCTTCTAAGCAAGGAAGAGATCGATGCGGAGAGAGGAGTGATCCTTTCGGAAAAGGCGTCCCGCGATTCCGTAAGCTACCGGATGATGCAGCAGCAGTTCAGCGCGTTGCTTCCGGACTCACTCATCGCGAAGCGTTTCCCTATCGGTGTGGAGGAAGTGATCAAGACCGCCCCACGCGAGCGTTTCACGGATCTCTACAGCCGCTACTACATCCCTAGTAAGATGACATTCGTAGTTGTCGGAAACGTGGACGCGGCGGAGATGCAAGAAACGATCAAGGCCAGATTCGGATCAATGCTGAATCCTGAGAACCCCGGCGGCGACCCGGATCTCGGTACGGTATCGACGCCAGAGGGAGTCGTGCCACACGTTTTCTCAGATCCAGAGGTCGGCACCACGGAAGTTTCGCTGAACCTAATTCGCCCTTACGAGCTGAAACCTGACACCACTGAAACCCGCGCGAACAAGTTCCCAGTGCAGATCGCGAATTTCATCATCGGCAGGCGCTTCGACCGCCTTTCAAAGGAAGAAAACTCGCCTATCGCGGCGGGTAGCGCATCGAAATACGCGCTCTTCAATGAGCTTGAGCTAGGCTCCGTTTCCATTACCGCAGCCGACGATCGCTGGCCGGAAGTAGTTCCCGTGCTAGAGCAGGAATTCCGCCGCGTGCTGGAACACGGCGTCCTCGATGCCGAGCTTTCCGAGGCTAAGGCGAACCTCCTCAACGCCTACCAAGAAGCGGTGAAACGCAAGGCGTCCCGCAAGTCAGAAACCCTCGCCACCGCCATCGCCAGATCCATCAATGACGCGACCGTCTATTCCACACCGGAAACGGATCTGGAACTTGCAACGGCAGCTCTCGACGGCATCACTGCAGAGAGTGTGCACAACGCTTTCAAAGAATTCTGGAAAGCCACCGGATACCATCTTGTGCTCTCCACTAAGTCAGAACCGGAAGGCGCCCTCGGTGATCTTGCCGCCTACTATCAAGACTCCACCAGCGTCGAGGTCGCTCCACCAGCAGAACGCGAGGCGGTGCCATTCGGCTACACGGATTTCGGAAACGCCGGAAAAGTTGCGACCACTGTGGAAGTGGAAGATCTCAATGTGACGCAGATCACCCTCGCGAACAACATCCGCATCAATCTCAAGCAGACGGACTTCGAAAAAAACCGCATTCGCATCCTTACCCGCATCGGCACAGGTCAGCTTTCCCAGCCAAAGGACAAGCCACTGCTCCACGCCTTCGCCAGTGCGATCTACGATGGCGGCGGACTCGGCAAACACTCGAACGACGAGCTTTCGGAAATCCTAGCCGGCCGCAATGTCTCCTCCAGATTCGGAATTTCGGAGGATGCATTTAGCCTATCTGGCTCCACCACTCCGGACGACCAGCTCCTCCAGCTCCAGCTCATGGCCGCGATGATCACCGATCCCGGCTACCGCCCAGAGGCTCTCTGGCAGTTCCAGAAATCCATCCCCGTCCTCTTCCAAAACCTCAAGCACACCACTAGCGGCCCGATGAAAGAGATGGACGCATGGCTGCACGGCGGCGATTCCCGTTTCACTCTCCCCACTCAGACGGAGCTCTCGAACTACACCATTGATGACGTGAAAGACTGGCTCACCCGCGAGCTTGAGAAAGGCTACGTGGAGATGACCATCGTCGGAGACTTCGACAAGGAAGCCCTCCTCACCGACCTACTGTCCACCTTCGGCACCCTGCCGAAGCACGCTGTGAAGCCTGCGACCAAAACCATGAATCCCCGCTCCGTGGATTTCCCGGCTCCGCCTTTGGAAAAGACCTTCACCTACGAGTCCAAAATCCCTCAAGCAGTGGCCACCGCGCTCTGGAAGACAGCAGGTATCCGCGGAAACATCCCAGAATTCCGCCGCCTGAACGTCCTCTCGGATATCTACGGTGACAGGCTGCGCGAAGAGATCCGTGAAAAACTCGGAGCCTCCTACTCGCCCAACGCCGGTGCCTCCGGATCGGATACTTTAGAAGACTTCGGCTACCTCATCGGCCAGGCCATCGGTAAACCCGAGGACATCCCTCTCCTACTCAATACCATGGAAACCATCGCCACGGAACTTTCCGAAACAGGAGCCACCGCAGACGAGCTCGAACGAGCCCTCGCCCCCACTCTTTCCCAACTCGAAAAGACACTCCGCGACAATTCCTACTGGCTCTCCACCGTCCTCTCCCAATCCCAAGCCCATCCCGAGAAGCTCGACCTAGCCCGCAGCCGCGACGTAGACTACCGCTCCATCAACCTCGAAGAAATCAACACCCTAGCGAAGAAATACTTCGCCCCCACCAATCTCCACAGAATCTCCATCCTCCCGGAGGAAAACGAGCAATAGCTGCCGCTTCTCGCAGCAGATCGTGCAAGCACCGTCGCGGGACACCCCACTCTTCCTTCGAGTTTGAAATTTAAAACTTAAAGTTTCCAAAAGATGCTCCGCCTCCCCTTCCGCACCCGAGTCTGGCGAGGCGCCGCCGGTGAATTTTCAGGCTCCGGCACTGGTGCCTCCATGGACTTCCAGGATCACCGCGCCTACGCACCCGGAGACGATCCCCGCCACATCAACTGGAACGCATACGCCCGCACCGGCCAGTATTCCATGAAGCTTTTCCGCGAGGAGATCCGCCCGGTAGTAGATCTCGTCCTCGATGTCTCACCCTCCATGTTCTTCACCCCAGAGAAGGACAAACGCACCACCGAGCTTCTGAATTTCCTCACCGACTCCTCCCTCGCCGACGGAGCAACCGTCCGCATCTACGCCGTCCACGGGGATGCGCAAATGTCCATCGATCCCCTCGCCGTTCGCGCCGGGAAATGGAAAGTTGATATCAAAACGCTCTCTCCCAGCGATCCTTCCTCCCCGCCAGAAATCCATCGCCTGCCCCTGCGCTCCGGAGCGATGCGCGTCCTCATCTCCGACCTCCTCTTCCCTACCGATCCGAACCCCTACTTCCGCACCCTCGGCCAGAAACAGGGCAGCCCCATCGTCTTCGCCCCCTTTCTAGAGACCGAAGCGAACCCTGACTGGACCGGCAACTACGACTTCATCGATGCGGAGCTAAAATCCACCCATCCCCACCGCATCGAAGCAGCCACCCTCCGCCGCTATCACGAGTCCTACAAAAATCACTTCGACCAGTGGAAGCAATCCGCCCTCCGCCACCAAACACCCCTCGCCCGTATCCCCTGCGAGCCAGATCTCATGCCCGCGCTCTATAAGCACGCGCTACCTATTCGCGCACTTGAAGCCTCGAAGTAGAAAGCATGAAAATCCGAAGCACGAACAAGCAAATATGGAGAAGGGGTTTGAAAGCCCTTCTCCATATACGAGTTTAGAATTTAAAGTTTAAAGTTTCCCCAAACATGTTCGCCAATCCTCTAGGACTCCTCGCGCTGCTCGCCATTCCAGCCGTGCTGGCGATCCATTTTCTCCAGAGGAAATCCATTTCGCTACCGGTCTCAACTTTATTCCTGCTGGATAGAACGCAACGGGAAGCGACTTCCGGGCGGCGGTTTGAGAGGCTAATTCCTTCGGTCCCGTTGTGGATGCAGATTCTTGGGATCCTGCTGCTCACTTGGTTTCTGGCGGAGCCTCGGTTCCAGAAGGAGAACAGCGTGCAGCGAGTGGCGGTAGTGTTTGATTCGTCGGCATCGATGACTGTCTTTAAAGAAGAGGCGATCGAGGCACTGCGCGATAAGCTTCCGGATCTGCAAGGGAATGCCACTGCGATGGAGCTGACCTTACTGCCATCCACTCCGGGGGCGGATCGAATTTATTCCGGAACTTCGGTGGACGAGTTGGTGGAAGCGATGAAAAATGTTTCGCCGACAGGCGGGCTCGCCGATCCTTCTTATGCGCTACGTCTGGCGCGTTCCATTGTCTCGAACGACGGCGTGGTGATCTACCTCACCGATACTCCAGTGGAGTTGCTACCATATGATTCACGACTCATCGCAGTCGGGAAGCCGACTCCTAACGTTGGATTCACGGGTATCAGTTTCGAAGAAAAACAAGGAACGCTGACATGGCAGGCACTCGTGAGGAACTACGGGAACGAGCCGACGAAACGCCGTTGGTCGCTGGTGACTTCGGGAGGAGCCACCGAGCCGCGCGAGTTCGATATCGGGGCGAAAGCATTCGTGACCATCCAAGCGGCTTTCCCTACGGGTGCGCAAAACGTGAGAATCGTCCTCACGGCAGATGATTTCAGCTTGGACGACACTCTTCCCATCGTCGCCCCGCAGCCGAAGCAGCTGGAGCTTTTCACAGCCACCTCCCCGGCTTTCCGTGGACTGACTGACAAGCTCCTCCGCTCCCTCCAATCCACCCGTGCGAGTATCAACCCCGCCTCATCGGATCTTGTCATCACCAGCTACGACCCGCTTGACCCGGCCTTGCCAGAGACGAGCGCGATCCTCTTCGTCGAAGATCCGACCTCGGTTGGGAAGTATTTGAAAGGAGGCATCCTCGCGGAATCGCATCCGCTGATGGACGGGATCAACTGGCAGGCTCTGCTTGTCCGCGAAACTCTGGATCTCCCCCGCCAGCCAACCGACCGAGTGCTGCTCTGGCAGGAGAAACGCCCGCTCATTTTCCTCCGGGAAAACGCAGGAAAACGTATCCTATGTTTCAACTTCGACCTCCGCCTCTCCAACGCCACCCAGCAACCCGCTTTCATCGTCTTGCTCCACCGCTTCGCGGAATCGTTGCGCACTTCCAAGGTCGCCCCGCAGGCTCTGAACCTGGAGACAGGACAGCAGATCCGGATCGCCACTGCACCGGGGCCGGTGGATCTCACTGCGACCGATACGGAAGGAAAAAAAGTCCCCGCACCCAGCACCAACCGAGCACCCTCGAAACCGGGATTCCTGACCATCACGCAAGAGGGAGCGACTGAACTCCAATTGGGTGGCGTGGCCGGAGCGGAAGACGAAACGATCCCCCTCCTCACGGCCGCAGTCCATTTCGCAGACACCCGGGAAGCTGATCTCTCAGACTGCGCACCCGGCGAACCCTTCCAAACAGCCGGTGATGCATCGCTGAAACTCCACACCACATCTGATCCCCTCGCCCGACTGTGGCTCCTCCTACTTCTCGTCGCCCTTCTAGTGGCCTGGTATTTCACCGCAGGGAAACAGCAACGTGCCGGGGTGGCGTCTTCCAGAACGCCACCCCGGCAGGATACCGTTTGAGTGTGGCTCTCTGAAGAACGCACTCCACATGCAAGCCATTCCAAACACCTCTCAAGAAAAGTCCTTTCCCATTTCGGAAATCCGAACTATAGGTGCCGCGTGAGTTTTCTGACCCGCCTGTTACTTCTCCTCTGCGTTTTCGCAGGGATTGGGACGGGTATGGTTCACAGCTACTCACATGGCGAGAAGGACGAGTGTGCTTCCCATTGCGAATCCGGCTCCCACGGGAAGGAACTTCCTTCCGACCACGACGAGCAGGATTCAGCTCCGCACCATCATCATTGCTGCCACGTTCAGAGCGCCGACCGGGTGCTCGACTCCATGGCGATGAAAGTCGCTTTCCAAGAGATTCTTCTGGAGATCTCCACCGACCATTCCCTAGCTCCCGACGAGCCAGTGTTTTCGTTGGATAAGCCGCCGCTAATCTGAAGCCGCAGTCTGCCGTTTTCCGGCAGTAAAAGTTCCACCTGGAATCTTTTCCAGGTGAGCCACCCGTCCGCATGGCGCGATCGCGCCCGTATTGCGGACACCCCGACTTCACGATTCCAAGCGAACACCCTACTATGAATTTCCAAAAACAGATCCTCTGGTTCATCTGCGCACTCGCGCCGACAACCCTACTTCCCGCAGAGCCGGTCGAGATCCTTTCCTACCAAAGCATCCCCTCCCGCATCAAGAACGGTAATCCGGTGCTGGCCGCAGCACACTTCCGCATCGACGAAGCTGTGGGGCGCATGAACCAATCCGGTCGACTCCCCAACCCTTCCTTCGAGACGGGCACGGATCACAATATCCAATCAGCCGAAGGCAGCATCGAGATCGGCTTTTCTCAGAAATTCCCGATAACAAACCGGCTAATGCTTGAGAAAAAAATCTCTGCGGCGGGAGTAGAAGCGGCTGCGGCAGAAGTAAAAGATGTCGAACGGTTACTTGTCGCGGAAGCGCGGGCAGAGTTTGTGAAGATACTCTCGATACGGGAACGGCTAGCACTGCTGAATCGGCAGAAAACACTTTCCACAGAATTGGCGGATTTCATCTCCAGTGCATCAGAGCGCGGGGAGATATCATCTCTCGATGCGGCGCAGGCACGGCTAGCGGCACTGCGGATCACCACCGCAGAACGCCGCCTAAAAACGGAGGAAACTGCAACTCTCGGAAAGCTCAGGCCGCTGGTGGGAATCGCAGCAGATACAGGAGTTAAACTTTCTGGAAACGTTCCGCCGGTTTCCATCCCTGGAACTGCATCGCTAGACAGACCGGATCTCAAAGCTGCCAAGATCGATCTCATGGCCGCCGGAACTGAAATCGAACTGGAAACCGCGAGGAAACGCGATGACATCGAAGCTTCTATCTTCGCAGCCGGAGAGCGGACAGAAGATGCTCCCAACGGATTGGAAAACGAGGGCATCATCGGATTCAAACTCAGCATCCCCCTACCCTTCTGGAACGACAACAGCGGGAACATCGAGGAAGCCACTGCACGCCGCAGCCGCAAGGAGATGGAAGTGAAAGCTCTCGAACGCGAAATCCACCACCAAGGACAAACCGCCCTGACGGAGATGCGCCAGTGGGCAGCACTTGTTTCCGAACTAGATCAACAACTCCTCCCCCTCGCCAAAGAACAAACCGACCTCCTTGAGGAAGCCTACCGAAAAGGCCAAGGTGATCTCCAAGCTGTCCTCAGCTCCCGCGAACAAACCCTCGAACTGCTCGCCTCCAAACTGGATGCGACCCGCGAGTTCCGACTCGCCCGCATCCGCTACGAAACATCCCGCGGCAACTTCTAATAAAAATTTATCATCATGAATCCTCAATTTCACCCCCCCCAAATCATCCCATTTCTCTTCACTATCTGGTTTTTCGCCTCTCCGGCAAAAGCGGACACCAACACCATTGTCCTAGACGAGACGGGCGTGAAGAACCTCCGTATCGAGACCGTCATGGTCGAGGAGACCAATTTCGAAGAAACCTTCTTCTCCCTCGGCCACATCGAGGCAGTCCCGGAAAACATCGCTGCGGTAAGCAGTCGTATCTCAGGACGCGTAGTCGGCCTCGAAGTCAGCCCCGGGGACTTCGTGGAGAAAGACCAAGAGGTCGCGAGTATCGAATCCCGCCAGCCCGGCGATCCCCCTCCGGTAATTTTACTGAAATCTCCGATCAGCGGACTGGTCACCCACCGCGAGATCCGGCTTGGCGACCCAATCAATCCGGATACCCATCTAATGGAGATCACCGATGTCGGCGAGATGTATGCGGTCGCAAAAGTGCCGGAGCACCTCGCAGGAAAGATCGCCCCCGGGACACTGGCGCACATCCGAGTGATCGCGGTACCCGATAAGGTTTTCGAAGGAAAGATGGTCAGGTTCGGCACCAGTGCGGATGAAGAAAGCGGAACCATCGATGCTATTTTCCTACTGCCAAATCCTGAGCGGAGATTGCGGATGGAAATGAGAGCAGAATTTTCCATCGTGCTAAGCAGCAGGCCTAGCGTGATGTCTATTCCCCGCGCCGCACTTCAAGGTGAGGCCGCGGATCGTTTCGTTTACCTCAAACACTTCGATCTCCCAAACGCTTTCGTGAAAACCCCGGTGATCATCGGTGAAATGAACGACCGCTACGCCGAAGTCGTATCCGGCCTCTTCCCTGCAGATGATGTCGTCACGCGGGGCGCGTATTCCCTCTCCTTCGCAGGTGCCAGCAGCATTTCCCTAAAAGATGCACTCGATGCCGCCCACGGCCACGAGCACGCGGATGACGGATCCGAACTCAACGGCAATGAGAAAGAAGACGAGCACGATCATGCCGAGGACGGCGCCCACGAGCACACCACAAGCCCGCTGTGGAAATACTCAACCATCCTGCTCGCCGTGCTCCTAGTCGCTTCGTTTTTCACCAAGTGGATGACCCCGCAGGCAGACGAAAAAGTCTCTAGCTAACACCTTCCCAAATCCCATGCTTAACAAAATGATCAGATGGTCGCTCGCCAACCGAGCAATCGTCATCGCCATCTCCCTGCTAGTGATGGTCACCGGCATGCGCACCGCCACGGAGCTTCCCGTGGAAGTCTTGCCCGATCTCACGAAACCAACTGTCGTGATCCTCGTAGAGGCGCCAGGACTCTCCCCCGAAGAGGTGGAGAGCCAGATCACGATCCCAGTCGAAACCTCCCTCATGGGTGTGCCCGGTCTCACCCGACTTCGCTCGAACTCCGACGTCTCACTCGCCCTGATCTACGCGGAGTTCGATTGGGATACAGACATTTACCGCGCCCGAGTGCTCGTGCAGGAGCGGCTCCAATCCGCCCGCGAAAAACTCCCCGAAGGCATCGAACCTTTCATGACACCCGTCGCATCGCTGATGGGTGAAATCCTGTTGGTCGGTGTCCGCTCGACGATTCCAGAAGGCGAGCCAGACGCCATGGCACCAAGCGAGGTGCGAACGCTCGCCGATTGGACGATCAAGCCCCGCCTCCAGAACATCCAGGGGATCGCAGAAATCCTCAACATGGGTGGCGGCGTCCGCCAGATCGAGATCCAGCCCGACCCCAACCGCATGATGGCGAACGGAGTCAGCATCGCGGAGCTACGCACGGCTGCTGAAAATTCCGCCGCGCGGACTTCCGGCGGTTTCCTGAACACAGGGCCGACGGAAATCATGATCCGCAATCTCGCGATGAGCACCCAACTCGATGACATCGCGCAGACTGCTGTAAAAAAGATCAACGACAGGCCGATCTCTATCGGTGATGTGGCGGATGTTTTCTGGGGAATCGAACCGATGCGCGGTGACGCGACAATCAGCAAAGCTCCCGAGAAATCCCCGACCTACGGAGTGATCATGTCCATCACGAAATCTCCCGGAGTCGATACCCGTGAGCTGACTGCAGAGATCGCTAAGGCGCTGAAAGAACTCGACCCCTCCCTGCCTCCTGGGATCGAGACCACAACCCTTTTCCAACAAAAAGACTTCATCGACCACGCAATCGGAAACCTAACCGAAGCCATCCGCGACGGCGCGATCATGGTGACCATCGTCCTCTTCCTTTTCCTACTGAACTTCCGCACCACCGTCATCACCCTGACGGCCATGCCAATGTCCTTTGCTGTGACCATACTGGTTTTCAAAGCCTTCGACATCAGCGTGAACTCCATGACCCTCGGCGGACTCGCTGTAGCTATCGGCATGGTGGTGGACGATGCCATTGTGGATGTAGAAAACGTCTTCCGGCGCTTGCGTGAAAATGCGAACAAGCCCAATCCCTCCACCAAGCTACAGGTCATCGCGAAAGCCTCCGGCGAGGTGCGGAACTCCATCCTCTACGCCACGGTTCTAATCATCCTCGTCTTCCTCCCGCTGCTCGGCCTCACCGGGGTGGAAGGGAAACTTTTCGCTCCCATCGCCATCGCGACCATCGTTTCCATGATCGCGTCCTTCATCGTTTCGCTCACGGTCATCCCCGTCCTCTGTTCTTACCTCCTGAAACCGAAGGAAGGAAAAAGCCACAAGGACGGGAAGCTAATCCTCTTACTAAAATGGCTTTTGGAAAAGACCCTGTTACGTGCAGCTCTCGCCCAACCCTTAATGGTTATCGTGCTCGCGCTCGCGCTGATGCTCGCCTCGTTCTCCCTATACCCGAGGATGCACAAGGACTTCCTCCCGCGCTTCGAGGAGGAGACGGCATTGGTCGCCGCGACGGCTGCGCCCGGTACCTCCCTTCAGGAAATGAACCGAATTTCCGATGTCATCGAGCAACAGATCCTCTCCGTCCCGGAAGTGCGGCAAGTCGGACGCAGACTCGGACGCGCGGAACGCGGTGACCACGTGGTGCCTGTTTCCACCGCGGAGTTCGACGTCGATTTCATCGATACCGACGACGATCCGAAAGCACGGTCACGTCGAGAAGTGTTGGATGATATCGCGGCGAAGGTGAGGACAGTTCCAGGCGTATTTGCAATCGTGAGTGGGCCTCTGGCGGATCGGATCGGCCACATGCTTAGCGGAGTTTCCGCACCGGTGGCGGTGAAAGTCTTCGGGCGAGATCTGGATAAGATCCGCGAGATCGGAATTGAGATCCAGAAGATCGCCAAGGAAATCCCCGGCTTCGAGGACGCGAAGCTCGACCAAGCATCTTCCATCCCTCAGCTCCGAATCGAACCAATTCGCGACCGTGCCCTCGCCTACGGGGTCTCCCCCGGCGCACTCACCAACGAGCTTTCTACACTGCTCGGCGGGAGCGAAGTCGCCCAACTTTTCGCTGGCCAGACATCAGTAAACCTCGTCATGCGCCTCCCTGAAAAATGGAGGAACTCGCCAGAGACCATTGCGGAGATCCCCATCCAGGTTTCAGAAAAGCAATGGGTGCCACTTTCACAAATCGCCGATGTCCGAGAGGCGAAGGGGCCCAACGTCATCTTCCGGGAAAACGCCCAGCGTCGCTTCGCAATCGCAATCAAACCTACCGTCCGCGACGTATCCAACCTTGCCGCGCAGTTAGAAAGGGAGGTCCGCGAAAAGGTCACGATGCCGGAGGGATACTCGGTCACCTTCGAGGGCGAGTTCCAGGCTCAACAGGAAGCCACCCGGCGCATCGTCTTGTTTTCCTCCATCGTCTTCGTTGCCGTATTTATGATGCTTTTCGGATATTTCCAGAGCATCTCCCTCGCCTTGCAGGTGCTCGTAAACATCCCTCTGGCATTGATGGGCGGACTCGCGTTCACATGGCTGATGGTCGATAACATCTCCATCGCCACCCTCGTTGGCTTCATCGCAGTGGGCGGTGTCGCGGCTCGGAACGGGATCATGATGATCTCCCATTACCTCCACTTGATGCGGCACGAGGGAGAAGGATTTACCAAGCAAATGATCATCCGTGGCACCAAGGAGCGGCTCGTCCCCGTTGTCATGACCGCGCTGTCCGCAGGGATCGCCCTAGTTCCTTTCGTCCTCGCCGGAGACCAGCCGGGGAAAGAAATCCTCCACCCGGTTGCCGTCGTCATCGTTGGCGGCCTCGTTTCCTCCTCTTTCCTAGACATGGCCGTGACCCCGGCGATATTCTGGCTGGTAGGTAGGAAAGCCGCTGCCCGCGCTCTTGCCATGAACTCCGAAGCCGCCGTCTAAACCATGTCATCCCACCACAAGGTAGATATTTCCCCTTTCCCGGCGATGTTACTGAATACGATAAACCCAATCTATCTGAATAAAAACCAACAACAACCATCTAACCAACAACATGAAAATTACCAATGTAACACTTACAGCAATGGCTCTGTTCACCCCTTACCTCTTCGCCGAAAAGGGACACAAAGGCCACGACCACAGCGATCACAGCGAAGAAAGCCACGATCACGCTAAAGAAATCGCAGGGCCCAACAAAGGCCGCATCCTCACCAGCACGGAACCTCACGCGGAGTTTTTCGTAACTCCCGAGAGAAAGGTCAAAATCACTTTCGTCGATGAAGATGGCAAAGCTCTCCCTATCAATGGACAAACCGTTTCCGCAATCGGCGGCGACCGCGCAGCTCCTACCCGTATGGTCTTTAAAAAGGACGGCAACTCACTAGTTTCCGACAAGGCACTTCCAGAAGGAAAGCTAGTCCCTATCATCATTCAGATCAAACCCGCCCCCGATTCGGACAACGTCACCGAGAAATTTAACGTCGATTTCTCAGAGTGCCCCACCTGCAAGCACCTAGAATACGCCTGCACCTGCGGCCATTAAAAAACGGCAGGGCCGGGCCGGCTCGGTCGCCCCAAAACGATATGCCGCAGGTGGAAGGAACCGTGGTTTAGAAACCGCGTCTGCAACGAGCCTCCGAGCCAAAGGGCGGTTCGCTCGTAAGGTCGCAGTTTCTAAACTGCGGTTCCTTTCCCTCCAACAACCCAAGTCTTCCTGATCACTGATCACTGATCACTCGGCACTCGGCACTTCTACCTATACTCATGATACTTCTTCGAAGAGCCCTTCACCAGCGTCACCGGATACTTCGCGGCGTTCTTTTCCATCTTCCGCTCCATCGCCTCGAACAGGTCGATCCCTAGGTTATCTGCCAACTCCACAAGATAGACGGCCACATCAGCGACTTCGTCTTCGATTTCCTCCCGTTTTTCCACCACGCGAGCCGCAACCTCATCCGGAGTTTTCCACAGGAAATGCTCCATCAGTTCGCTTGTCTCGATGGATATCGCCATCGCCATATCCTTTGGATTGTGAAACTGCGCCCAGTCTCGCTCATCCCGGAACCGGCGGATCTTTTCGGTGATTTCTTCTAAATTCATAGCTGCGTCCAAGATGCAACACCGTCAGGAAAAACGATAGCAAGAATGTTTACCGGCATTCTCCATGTCCTCGTTTTGGGATGTAGACATAGAACTCGTGCTCCCGTCACCATGTAGGCGACATCAAAACCTTTCTCGCCATTTTCATCATCCCTCTCCTCGCCCACGCAGCGGAGAAGCCAAATTTCCTAATTATCTTCACAGACGACCACGGCTACGGCGATGTGTCCACCTACCACGAATCTGGCAGGAAGGAACCGAAAGGAATTCGACGAGCTAGCAACGATCCTGCGCGCACAGATCCAAGAAGGCGGCAAGACCCCTTGGCAGAAACGGTAGGCAAAAAACTCTGCGATTCTGTGGATTCCAGCCGGTCGAATACAACGACAGCGTTTTCACCGCCCGCCATCGCCGCGAAAAAAGAAGGTAAAACACAAAGCGTGGCATTCTGGAGAACGCCACTCCTACCCTACCCTACCCTACCCTAGCCTACCCTTCCGTGAGGAAGTTCTGGATGAGGGCGAGGCCGGCGTCCTGGCTTTTCTCCGGGTGAAACTGGCAGGCGAGGACTTTGCCTTTCTCAACTGCGGCGGTGAATTTCTCACCCGCGTAATCGGTGACGGAGGTTTTCCATTCATCATCCGTGTGGACCGGATAGTAAGAGTGGACGAAGTAAAAATATGGCTCGGCACCGAGGCCTTTCCAGAAGCCGGAATCCTCTGCCTGTGGGACGGTGCCGTTCCAGCCCATCTGTGGGATCTTTTTCCCATCTTCCTCGCGGAAACGGACGCAGCGACCTTGGACGACGCCGAGGCCATCGACGCCAGGCGCTTCATCGCTACCTTCGAAGAGGATTTGAAAGCCTACGCAGATGCCGAAGTAGGGCTTCCCGGCGGTGATCCATTCTTTCAGGGGTTCCACAAGATCGCGCTTGGCGAGCTGGGCCATGACATCGCCGAACTCGCCCTGGCCGGGGAGGATGAGGTGAGTGATGCCTTCGAGATCCTGCGGGCTGCAGACAGGCTGCGGATCGTAACCTAGGGCATGGAGTGCGTTTTCCACACTGCGGAGGTTTCCCCCGCCGTAGTTCAGGAGGCCAATGTTCACAGTGCTTCCTTGGTGGAGGGGATGCCTTTCACGCGCGAGTCCTTCTCACATGCCTCGCGGAGGGCGCGGGCGAGTCCTTTGAAGATGGCTTCTGCGATGTGATGCCCATCGCGGCCATAGAGGAGCTCTACGTGGATGTTTGCCCGAAGGTTCGATGCCAGGGCGCGGCAAAACTCCTCCACGAGGGTGAAGGGCATGTTGGGCGCGGAGGGAGTGCCGACAGGTGCTCGGAACTCCAGGTGCGGGCGGTTGCTGAGATCTACGACGACCCTAGCGAGCGTTTCATCCATGGGAAGATAGGCGCAGCCGTAGCGGCGGATGCCTTCCTTGGTGCCTAGGGCTTCCTTCATGCATTCCCCGATTACGATGCCGGTGTCCTCGATGGTGTGGTGGAAATCGACTTCGATATCGCCATCGACTTTCACATTGAGATCGAAGAGGCCGTGCTTGGAAAAGAGGGTGAGCATGTGGTCGAAGAACGGGATGCCCGTCTCGATATCGGATACTCCGGAGCCATCGAGATCGATACTTAGTTCGATCTCGGTCTCCGCCGTCTTTCTGCTGCGTTCTGCTTTTCTGCCACTCATAATTAAAAAATTCCCGTTTCCCTTAGCCTTAGGGAGTCTCCATTCCAGCGCGCTCGCGGAGCTTCACGAGGTAGAGCTCGGGCACGCCGTTTGTCTTGGCTTCATCGATGTTGGCTTTTTTCTCCTCACCGGCCCCTCCTGCAAGCTTGCCCCATGCCACCCGGTAGGTCTCGGCAATGGGAGTCTCGCGCGGAGTTTTCTTGGTCTCCAAGCGCCTTGTCTCCCCCTCCACCTGGCGGCGCGCCTCATCAAGGGACTCCTTGTGGAAGGCATCCGGGGTGACCCATGGCTCGCGAGCTTCCTTTTCCTGCTGGTAGTGGGCGACGACGCGCTCTTCCTTCTCTGCGAGGGCGCGCAAGGTTTGCTTACGGTCTTCCGGTGACATGGTTGCGAGCCCCGACTCCCTCTTTTCCATACGACTGGAGAGGCTGGCGAGATTCTCATCGATGCTGTTCTGGTAGACGGAGAGGACTTGCTTGATGAGGTTCGCAATTTCATCGCGGCCGGCTGCATCAGAGAAGGTCTTTTCGTATTTGGTAAATGCCCGCAGCGCGCTGAGGAAATCCCTGCGCCCGACGGCTTTCTTGATGGCCTTCCCCGCGATGGTGGCATCGTACTCGTAGGAGTTCGCCATGTAATCGTCTGCGGAGACCATTTCCTCGCCGAACTTTATGCCGCCGTTCTGAACAATTGCGTATTCTTCGGTGAGATAGTCGTGGATTTTCTTTGCCTTGGAAAGGCTGGTGCTCTCCGGGTAAGTGCTAATGAAAGCATCTACCTTCTCGATGCGTTTCTCATACGCAACTTTGGGAAGTAGCTCGGGGGTGGGAGTAAAGCCTTCGATTTTCTTGAAAGCCTTGTCGTCCTCTTTCTCCTTATCGATGTATTTCACGTCACTCTTGGCGACGATTTTCTCATCACGGATGGTATCGGTGACTTTCACCTCGAGGATATAGTTTCCATCCACCTCGCGGAGAACCTTGCCATCAAATTTATCCCCGTTTTTGAGGACGATGGTATCGGCGGGTGCGAGCTGTAGACACGAGAGCCACATTACGGCGGCGAACGGGGTTTTCAGGATTTTCATATGGCTCTTGGGATTCGTATTTCTAACGGAAATAAATGACTATTTTGGAGATTAGCACAAGGACGGATCATTGGTCTAGTCGAGTTCTTTCACCGAGACAGGTTTATTATCGGGGCCGATGAGGAGAATTTCTGTGGGACCTACGTCGATACGGATGGTGTGGTTCCGCCCTTCCGGGCCGCGGTTCACGCCTTTGAGCGGCTTTCTGGAGAGTGCGGCTTTTGATTCCGCAGAGATTTCCGCGCCATAGATATACGTGATGCCAAATTCCCTGATCAGAGCGGCCTGGAGCAAATCCGTGTGGACTAAGGGCCTGTGGATGGAGGCCATCGGGAGCTTTACTGCATGCGTTTCCAATACTTCCAGAAAGGGGCGGCCGAGCGCGGCAAGGCGGGCTCCGGACATTCCGAGGAGGCCGGTGGTAGATTCGACGAAGAGCATTCTGAGGTCTGAGATCGGCAGGCCTACGAGATCCACATCGGGAGGGCACTCCGCTATATACTCAGCGGCACCGAAATGCTCTGCGGTAGTGGTTGCTAGATCGTCCGCCCACATGAGCCAGGCCTCGTCCAGGGTGATGGCAGCGACATCCAGCGAAGCCTGCAGCGCGAGGCTGTAGAGAAATGCCCGGCCTGCGAAGATGCTGTCGGGATCACTGTCCTCGTAGAGCCGTAGCTCAGGGCCGTTTGAGAAAACGGCCTTTGCTTTTTCCAGAGTGGAAACGGCCTTTTCACGGAAGTCATTATCTCCGGTGATCCTGTATGCGGATGCATAGGCGGAAATCACGCGAAAGGTCGCGACTGCGTTCGCCCTGGCACCTGCTTTGCCTTGATCCATGCGCTCGTCGCGGACTTTGAGCAGTTTTCTCCGGGCGCTTTCGTAGAGCTCCCTTGCCTTCGCCGTATCGCCGCCTTTGCCCTCGGCGATTTCTTCCGGGGATTTCACGGAGGCGATGCTGTTGGCGCGGAAATACTTACTGAGGGGGTCGACTTCCGAGGGGAGATTGCCCATGGATTTCATACCCGTGGCCTGCATCCATAGTTCCATCTCTTCCCCGGTGAGGATGGTCTTGATCTCGTCCTCTCTCCAGAGCCAGCGGTCAGTGCTGCCCGTGCTGTCCGCGCCGAGTGTGAACAGCCCGTTGCCGGCAGCGTATTTCCGCTCGATAAAATCCAGGACGCTCATCGCGCGCTCTAGGGCACGCTTGTCACCCGTGACTTCGAAGCAATCGAGCAGACTATTTACGATACTTGCCTGGGTGGCGCTATCGCGGTAGAACCCGGGGAGAGCCCATGATTTGCCGCGCCGAGAGCTGAATACGCCGCCGTCTAGGGGATCGAACATCGGGCTAGAGATAAGATCATCGAGCAGGTAGCCGGCCACCATACGGCACTTTTCGCGCAAGCTATCTGGGATCGCTTCCATGCGCGCGCCTAGGGCAAAAAGATCCAGCGCGCCGGACGGGAAGAGGCCGCCGGCTTCGTCGAAAGTCCGTGAGGCGGGATCGTAGAGGGAGGTGAGCTGACGCAAGGCTCTGGTCGCATCATTTCCCCGATCCACGCTTATCTCACGGTTATCCATCCTCTCCAGCATGCGGCGGCGGCGGTTTTTCTGGTCCCTGCTGCTGTTCTTGAAAACATACGAGGGATCGTCCGTCCAGGTGCGCCCGACCATGACGTGGGATTGGGAGAAAAGCGCGGTGCTGGCGTTTTTCTGTGAGGATGTCAACGGGGTCCAGGCAACCGGGTTCGCATCGGGAGTCATCCAGATCATGAGGGGAAGCTGGGGGCCGATTCCAATTTCCGCACAAAGAATAGCACTCAGTATCCCGATCTCATGGGCGGCGTCCCCGTCGATCAGGACAGGGACATAGAAGTTGTTGATTTGATCTACGACCTCAGGGTTCTTTTCCAATTCACGGAAGATTCGGTAAAACGACGACTGCTGTGGCAATGCAACGACGGCAAGGACGAGACGGTTCGAATCCTTTGCCAGCTTGAGTGATTCCGCCGTCCACGGCTGCCAGTAAATCGCGGAATCCTTCTGGGAGCGGTAAATTTCCCCCGGCAGGCCTCCGAGCCGGTTTTCCTGAGCCCCCGCGGAAACATCGCCAGAAAACTTTCCCGGGATCTCCTCGATCCTCGTTTCCTCCCCGCCGCAACCAGCGAGAACCCAGATCCCCATGAAAAGGAACACCCTCAATAAAAAACGGCCGCAATATTTCTTAGTCACTCTCAAGTCCGAGCAGCTTCCACGAATCGCCCTCATTTGCCAAGCCACAAGAAAAGACTTCCGCTACGGGCGGCCATTGCTAATCTGCGCCAACAAATCTCATCTCTTTCCCCGCGTGATCAGTATCGCAATTTCCAGCCAAAAGGGAGGTGTGGGTAAAACCACACTCTCAATCAACCTCGCCCATGCCTTTGCGCGCGCAGGGCTGAACACTCTTCTAGTCGATGCCGACCCGCAGGGCTCCGTAGGCCTCTCGCTTACCAGGCAGTCGCGTTTGCTCTCCGGCTTCTATGATTTCCTAGCAGACCCGGGCATCCCAATGGAGCGACTTATCGTGCCGACTCGGTTGGAAACCTTTTCACTCGTCGCCGCAGGACAGGCCAGTGACTACGAGGCTGGGAACGGCTCGTCCGGATCGCACCTAGCACGCGTCCGCGCATTTCTAAGGAACGCCTCAGCCCGCCGCTACGATGTCTGCCTAATCGATACTGCGGCAGGACTTTTCGGAGTGACCAACGACACCATCGCCTCAGCAGACGCGCTGATCATCCCGCAGCAAGCGGAGCCGCTCGGCATCCGCTCGGTTCCGAAACTCCTGGAAGGTCTCAACCGCCTCCGCATCATCAACCCGCATCTGAACGTGCTAGGCGTGTGCCTGACCATGCTTCAGAAAAACCTCGCGGAGAGCACCGAGGCAGACTTTTCGCTGCGCCAGCTTCTCCCGCCGGAGATGCTTTTCACAACTTCCATCCCACGCGATGACATTTTTATCAGAGCCAGTGCCAAGGGACTACCCGTCGGCGTCATGGACGGAGGCGAAGGTGCGGAGGCCGTGTTCGATTCGCTCCGTGCGGAGATTCAGGGAAAACTTGAGAAATCACAGCAACGAACTGCATTCAACGCACACTGATGGATCAGGTAAATCCGTGGCTCGACCCCTCTGAAGTTCGGCACCTCGCCGAGCAGCTTCTGCGCCCAGTGGCACCCGCCCGCCTTGCTGCAGCAGATCCCGGCTTCGACAAAGCGTTTGTAGGCTTCACCAATCCGAATAGGCAGAGCGTGGAAACCCTCCCGCCCGAGGAGGAAGCAACACCGACACCTCCTCTGTATCAGGCAGCACCACCGGAAGCTCCGACAGCGAAAATCCCACCGGGCATCATCGTCACCAACGAGCCGGAACCAGCCCCAAGCGCACCTGAGCCGGAACCCACCCAGCGAACCATCCCCAACCTACCTAAACCAGTCCGGGAAGAGGAACAAGCATTCACCCCGGCACCGCCCCAATCAGCTCCGACCAAGACCCGTTTCCTAAAGCGCATCGAGATTTTCCGCAACTGGCTGGCAAAGAATTTCAACGCCACGGACATCTTCATCCTAGATCGGGAAGGAAAAGTTATTTTTGACGAAAGCGGCCACGGTCGTCTCCATTTCATGGCGCGCAACCTTGCCTTAGCATCCCGTAATACCGAAGTGCAGGGAGGAAACGTCCACGTAAAGATCGGGCCTGAAGCCATACTTGAGGTAATTCCTTGCGAAACGCCGTATGGCCGCATCGTTCTCGGTGCCCTAGTGCCGGAGCCTCTAGCCGCCCAGCACGTCGGCACGATCACGGAAGTCCTCGTGCAAACCGCTTCCCCAGGCTGATCCAAGGAACCGACTCCACATGCAGATTAAAGTCCAGGAACCACACGCCCGCATGGATGCATATCTGGCGAGCTGTCTGGACGAACTTTCCCGATCCCGCATCCAGGAACTGATCCGCGAGCAATACATCCTGCTCAACGGCAAGCCTGCCAAGCCCCGAGATTCAGTGAAAGCCCGGGATCTCATTTCCGTAACCATCCCAGAGGCGGTTCCGGCGGAGGCCGCGCCGCAGGACATCCCGCTCGATCTCATTTTCGAAGATGAACATCTCCTCGTCATCCACAAGGCACACGGCATGGTCGTCCATCCAGCGCCCGGCAATCCGGATGGGACGCTGGTGAATGCACTACTTCACCATTGCAAGGGGCAGCTCTCCGGTATCGGAGGAGTCGAGCGTCCCGGCATCGTCCACAGGCTCGATAAGGATACCTCGGGCTGTATTGTAGTCGCGAAAACCGATCCCGCCCACCAAGGGCTCGTCACCCAGTTTTCCGAACGAACGACGATGGAAAAACTCTATCTCGCCGTCACCCACGGCATCCCGACTCCGGAAAAGGACACCGTCTTCACCCACATCGGGCGCCATCCGGTGAATCGCCAAAAGATGGCCGTCGTGAACCCACCGGGAGGAAAAACCGCGATCACCGATTACAAGATACTCACCACCGATCCGGCGACGAAGACAGCCCTAGTCCTTTGCCACCTCCACACGGGACGAACCCACCAGATCCGCGTTCACCTCCACCACAAGGGTGCCCCGATTCTCGGTGATCCGATATACGGGAAAAAGCACGAGATCCCCTCCCCCCGCCTAATGCTCCACGCATGGCAGCTCACTTTTAACCACCCGGTTACAGGAAAGAAGCTGCATTTCACCGCCAGCCCTCCCCCGGAATTCAAACCTTGGCTGAATCTTCAGCAGGACAGCCTGTAAGTTTTTTCTGGAAAATATCCCGAAAAAGTCTAAACCTGTAGCTGCGTTCGATGCATATAGGAGCAGCAGGTGCCACTGGAAGGTCGGATTGTAGCGTAAAACACTTCTATCCACCTCCGGAGATTTCCTGAAAAACCTAGTCAAAACCAACCGCATAAAGAAACAACCCATGAAACTCAAACTCATCGCAGCACTTTCCCTTCTGGGAGCTGCATCATCATTCGGCGCACCCGGAATTTTCGGTAGCTCCGTGGATGCATTCACCACTACAAGCACCGTTTATAAAGGCAAAAACTTCAGTTCTGTCCCGGATTTCAATGGAGCGATCTTGGGATTCTTCAACCCTTCGGACTCGCAGATCTTTACCAACACACAGATCAATACTTCCAAAAGTGGTGGCGGAGCCAATTACAGCGCTGGATTCACAGTGATCCCCGAGCCATCGGCAGCAATTCTCGGTGCCCTCGGAGCCCTCGGCTCCCTAATCCTACTTCGCAAGAGAAAATAATCTCCCCCAGGTGAGTTGCTCGGACTTGCTCCAAGTTGCACACCCCCGGAGTCCGACAGGCTTTCGAGCCTGCCGGACTTTTTCTTGTTCGCATTCCTTCTCCTTCCCACCCATCCTGAGCCGCGTGAAGTCCGGTTTCCTAGAAAAGCTCGTCTCTCGTCTCGACCGCGTCGAGCCGGGCGAGATCCAGCAGATCGTCACCCGCTTGATCCAGGAGAAAGGCTTTCTCGAAAATGTCTTCGAAGCCCTGCAGGAAGGACTGATCATTCTCGATCCGGAGGGTAGGATCATGTTCCTCAACCGCGCTTCTTGCCGCTTCTTCGGACTCGATCCTTCCGATTCCCTTGGGGAAAAGCTCTCGACCAAGATCCGGGGAATCGACGCGATTACACTAACCAAATCCAAGCAGGCAGTTTCCCGGGATATCGAAATCTTCTACCCGGAGCACCGCCTCCTGAACTTCTACCTCTCCCCCATTGACGATGCGAAAAACCACGAACTGCCGCTGGGTCATGTCATGCTCGTGCGCGATCTCACAAGCTCCCACGCGGAAACCCAGGAGAACCTGGAATCCGAGCGACTGAATGCACTCACACTGCTTGCTGCGGGCGTCGCCCACGAGATCGGGAACCCACTCAACTCGCTCGACATTCATCTCCAGCTTCTCAAACGCAAACTCCGCAAACTCGCCCCCTCGGATCGCAAAAATCTCACGGAACATGTGGATACCGCCCGCCAGGAAATCCAACGGCTCGATACGATACTCAAACAGTTCCTTCACGCCGTCCGCCCAACCACACCCAGCCGCGAGGCAAGGGATCTAAATGCAGTCCTTAATCAGACACTCAACCTCCTAGAGCCAGAAATCGCCTCACGCGGGATCACCGTAAACCTCGATCTTTCCGAGACACTTCCCCCTGCCCAGATCGATCCCGACCAGTTCCAACAGGTTTTTTACAACCTCCTTCGTAACGCCTACCAGGCCATCGCCGGGAAAGACGGCAGCATCGATATCCGCACCCGCTCAACCGATACGGATTTCCTGATTTCCATTTCCGACAATGGAACGGGAATCCCCCCGGAAAACATGGGCAGCCTCTTCGAGCCATACCGCACCACTAAGACATCCGGCACCGGCCTCGGACTCCTCATCGTCCGCCGCATCATCCGCGAGCACGGCGGGGAGATCGAAATCCAATCCCAGCCCAACGAAGGCACCAACATCCTCATCCACCTCCCCCACACAGCCCCCTCGCCAAGGCTCCTCCCTTCCCCCACCATCGACGCGTGAGCCAAAGCCCGGTCTTCATTCAGTTTCAAATTTAAAGTCTAAAGTTTTGTTTCCCACCCTCCTGATAGTTGACGACGAACGCGCCACCCGCGAAGGGCTACGCAGTGCAATGGAAGACGATTTCGAAGTCTATACAGCGGCGAACAACAGCGAGGCGCTTACCATACTCAAAACAGAAGGCATCCAGCTCCTCCTGACGGATCTTCGACTTGGCGGCGACTCGGGGATGGATCTCATCGATACCGCATCAAAGCTCTCCGAGCCGCCAATCATCCTGATGATGACCGCCTACGGCTCGGTTGACACGGCCGTGGAAGCCATGCGCCGCGGCGCATTCCACTTCGTCACCAAGCCACTGAACATCGACGAGGTAGAAATGCTGCTCAAACGCGCCCTCCGCTCCCGAACCTTAGAAACGGAAAACTTACAACTCACCAAGCAGGTAAAAAAGGGAGGCAGCCTCTCCCGCCTAATCGGAAAATCCCCGGAGATCAAACGCGTCACGGATCTTATCGAGCAGGTCGCGCCCACCCGCGCTACGGTGCTCATCGAAGGAGAATCGGGAACCGGTAAGGAGATCGTAGCAAATGCCGTCCACCACCTGTCAGGCCGCCCTGCATCCAAGCTAGTTGTCGTGAACTGCGCCGCGCTTTCCTCGCAGCTCCTCGAGTCCGAGCTTTTCGGCCACGAGAAAGGCTCCTTCACCGGAGCATCCCAACGCCGGATCGGGCGCTTCGAGCAAGCCGATGGCGGAACCCTGTTTCTTGACGAAATTGGCGAGATCGACCAGACGACCCAAGTGAAGCTGCTGCGTGCGCTTTCCGAACGGTCGATTGAAAGGGTCGGTTCAAATTCACCCATCAAGGTCGATGTGCGCCTCATCGCAGCCACGAACCGACACCTCCGCCAGATGGTGGACGAGGGAAAATTCCGCGAAGACCTCTACTTTCGCCTGAATGTCGTATCGATACAGATGCCGACCCTCCGAGAAAGGCCGGAAGACATTGTGCTGATGGCAAATGCGTTCCTCAAGGAATTCGCTGAGGAAAACCAGCGTCCTGTGAAGCCCCTGAGCAATGAAGCCCTACACCTTCTGATCAGCTATTCCTGGCCGGGAAACGTGAGGGAATTAAGAACCGCCATCGAACACGGTGTCGTGATGTCGAACGATACCGAGATCAGTGCAAATCATTTACCTGCATTCGTTAGCGGAAACGAATCCAAACCACAGGAAGCGATACAACCGACAAAAAACACCCTTCCCACTACAGCAGATTTCAATTTGCATGCACTCGAAAGTAACGCGATCCGGAGTGCCCTCGCGCAAACCGGAGACAACCGCACACAGGCAGCCGAACTCCTTGGAATCAGCCGCCGGACTCTCCAGCGAAAAATCAAGGAACTAGGGCTTTAAATTTTCCGTTCAATAGCATATCCACAACCCACCGTATGAGCAACGCACAAACCCAATTTGACACAGGCATCCTGATCCGCAGGAGCCTGTTTTTCCTGATTCTCATCATCCTTACCCTCGGAAACCTCTTCACTCTGTTCCGCGGGCTCAATTCCCCCCACGCAATGGATCAGGCGCAGATCGCCCGGGAAATCGCCCGTGGTAACGGTTATGTGACCAAGTTCATCCGTCCGGTCGCATACGGGGAGACACGCAAACACCAAGAGCGCACTGTTCCTTTCGTCGGCTTCCAGGACACCTACCATTCCCCCCTGAACCCGCTTCTCAATGCCGCTGTTCTCAAAATGATAGGCGCAGACAAATCGGAGGATTGGCTCATGGGTGAAAACGAAATGGTTTTCCCGCTCGACCGAGTGATCGCGACGGTTTCCACGCTATGTTTCCTCATGGCCATAGGTGTCAGCTACCTTCTGGCATCAAGGATCTTTGATGCGAAAATCGCCGGGGTCACGGCGATCTTGATGCTATTCTCTGAAACATTCTGGAATTACGCCCTCAGCGGATTGCCCCAGATGCTGATGTTACTGCTCTTTTCCTGTGCCATCTACTTTGTTTACAAAGCAGTGGAGGATTCCAGCGAAGGCCGCATCCCCTTCGCACCCGCGCTCATCGCAGGGGTATTTTTCACACTATTGGCAATGACCCATTTTCTAGCGGTCTGGATCGCACTCGGATATATCATATTTGCAGCAGTGGCTTTCCGGCCACGTGGAGTAGTGGGCATCAGTATCCTGGCAATTCTAATCGTCCCCTCTGTCTTCGTCATGGTTCGCAATGCGGGAATTTCAGGAACTCCTTTCGGCACCGCATTCCTGAATCTTTATAACGGGATCGGTGGTGCAAACGAGGATATCGTGATGCGGACTAGCAACCTTGAGGAATTCCCACTTCTGAACAAGGGATTCTTGTCCAATATCATTAGGACCACGTTGACCCAGACTACTAGTATCATCCCGTTCCTAGGAGGAATCATCGTTGCTCCACTGTTTTTCATCTCCCTGTTGCATCCTTTCAAGCGCCCATCAATCGCGAATTTCCGCTGGGCGGTCTTGCTCATGTTTGGACTCTCTGCGTTCGGACTAGCAATCTTCGGAGTCAGCACGGATCACTTGGATCCGAACCAGATCCACCTACTTTTCGCCCCTGTCATGACTGCCTACGGCTTGGCATTCATTTCCATCCTGTGGAGCAAACTGCCCCTAGTCACCTCCGCACCAATGATGCGTAACGTGCACCATATTCTTGTCATCGTGATATGCGCACTTCCACTGATTCTTTCTCTACCTTTGAAAGTGAGAATCGGGATGGACAGGAAAGACCGCGGCGGAATCCCGCATTGGCCACCATACTACGCACCCGCCTTGAACCTGGGCTTGAGCAAGTGGCTTACCGATAAACAAATCTGCTTCTCTGACCAACCCTGGGCAGTGGCATGGTACGCAGACCGCACCTCAATCTGGCTACCTCCAACCCGCACCGACTTCGCCGAACTTGAAAGCATTGCTGCGGATTTGGAGACACCGATCGCCGGCATACTCATTTCCCCGTCGTCCCATGGCTCCGGAAACGCCGCTGAAGTCGCAAGAAAATACGGGGACTTCACCTCTCTCGTTCTGGATGGCCGTGTATTCCTAGCCACCTATCCTCCTGGCCTCTCGATCTACGACAAAGATCAGAAGATCCAGGAAATCACGCGACGCTACCCGTTCCGTGCTACCTTGGTTGGAATGGATATGGTTTACTACTCCGACCGTGCCCTCCGCACTTCTGACGGGAACAATTGATACTCCCCCTGAACAAAATCATGCCTGCTCGCAAGAAAGCTGAGAAACCATCGGACGCAAACGCCCTCTCGTTTGAGGACGCCCTTGCCAAACTAGAGGAAATCGTCGGATCTATGGAAAGTGAGCAACTTCCACTTGAAGACCTTGTCTCCCAATATGAGTCAGGTTCGGCACTATTGAAACATTGCGATTCAGTCCTCTCTACCGCACAGAAACGCATCGAACTAATCACCCTTTCCAATAACGAGGAGAAAGGTCCCGACAGCTCTCCTTCACTGACCGCTTCGGATGAAAACCCCGAAGACCCCGACGACAATAATGACATCAACCTCTTCTGAATCCACTCCCCCGGGATCGCCAACTCAACCAGCAGGCGAATCTCTCCTTGCTTCGGTCAATTCCCCTGACGATCTGAAAAAACTTTCCGATGAGGAGCTTCTTTCGCTCGCAGAAGAGGTGCGTCATACCTTGATCAATTGCCTCTCGAAAACCGGAGGTCACTTGGGACCGAATCTCGGAGTCGTAGAACTCAGTATCGCCCTTCATGCCGTTTTCTCTACCCCGATTGACAAGATCTTGTTCGATGTCTCCCATCAGGGATACGTCCACAAAATGCTCACCGGTCGGGCGAATGCAATTGACGGGATCCGCACTTTCAAAGGCTTGAACGGCTACTTTCTGCGGACGGAATCCGAACACGATGCCTATGGAGCCGGTCACGCAGGAACAGCTCTTTCGGCAGCCCTCGGAATGGCTGCCGCCCGCGACCTCTCGGGTGGCGATAACCACGTGATCGCAGTTGCAGGGGATGCCGCCTTCACCTGCGGTCCTACCCTCGAGGCTCTCAACAATATTGCGGAAACGACCAAGAAATTCATTGTCGTTCTCAACGATAATGAATGGTCTATCGACAAAAACGTCGGTGCAATCGCGCGCTACTTCAACGCCCTCCAAACACACTCAACGTATGCCACCGTCCGCACAACGTCCGCAGATTTCGTAGAGAAAATCCTAGGGAAAGCCGCTCGGAAAATTGCTCACAGAGTCGAAGAAGGAGCCAAGAATCTGATATTTCCCAACGTTCTGTTCGAGAAATTTGGCCTCCGGTATTTCGGCCCGATCGACGGGCACAATCTTCCCTTGCTCGTCAAAACCTTCGAGCATTTACAAACTCTCAACGAACCCGTCGTTCTTCACATCATCACCGAAAAAGGCCGGGGCTATCAGCCCGCGCTCGACAATCCCGGAAAATTCCACGGACTAGGTGCATACAAGGTTGAAGACGGTTCCACCGATACCGTTTCCACCCCTACATGCTCCGATATTTTTGGACGCACGGTGACTGATCTCGCGATCGATGATCAGAAAATCGTAGCTATCACCGCCGCGATGCCGGGCGGCACCAAGCTCGAAACATTTAAGAAGGAACTGCCCGACAGGTATTTCGATGTCGGTATTGCCGAGGAACATGCCGCCCTCTTCGCAGCCGGCCTTGCCGCGGAGGGTATGCGCCCCTTCCTCACAATCTACTCCACATTCATGCAGCGCGCCTATGACATGATCGTTCATGACATTGCTTTGCAGAACCTTCCCGTCCGTATGTGTATGGATCGTGGCGGACTCTCCGGAGATGACGGCCCGACACACCACGGCCTGTTCGATATCGGCTATCTCCGCCACATCCCGAACATCATCCATATGCAACCGGCCAATGAAGCCGAGTTTTCCGCAATGCTAAAATGGATGGCAAAATACGATAACGGCCCGACTGCCATTCGCTACCCGCGTGGAATTATCAGCGGAACACCCGTCGATGATGCCATCGCGCCCATCAAATTGGGCAAAGGCGAACTTCTACAGAAGGGCAGCGACGTCGCCCTGATCGGTCTCGGCACGTTTTTCGACATGGCGGTAAAAACCAAGGTCCTTCTCGAAGAGAAAGGATTCTCCGTTTCCCTCGTGAATCCTCGTTTCATCAAACCACTCGATACGGAGCTATTGGAAAAGGTCGCCCGCAGCTGCAAGGTGGTATGCACCTTCGAGGATCACGTTCTTGCCAACGGCTTCGGTGCAAGCTGCATCGAACATCTCCATGTCGCAGGGATAGCCACCCGAGTCGAACGGATCGGCTGGCCTGATGAATTCATCGAGCACGGTAAGCCCAACACCCTACAAGAACTACACGAAATCTCTGCAGAAGCGGCGCTCGACAAAATCCTCCCGCATCTCAAGAATCACTCCTGACAATAGACTGCCATGGAACTAAATCTCATCGACACACCCTTCGACCTCCGTCTGATCAAACCAGGCGAACTCGAAGAAGTTTTGGAAGACCCATTTTCCGTAAAATTCCACCCCGATAACGACCGTCACGACGGTGCGTCCCGATATTATGCCCTTGGCCGCACGGTGGCAGACCGCCTCCTCTTCATCGCCTTTACCACGGATGGAAAAATCGCCCGCATCATTTCCGCACGGGAAATGAGCGATCCCGAGCGCCGCTTTTACGACCGCAACTACAACCAAATACGCTGAATCATGAAAGTAATCACCTCTTGGGACCAGCTACCCGACTTTGACGACGCCGCTGCCGAAAACGAATTTTGGCAGAATCACGAACTCGATCCGAAACTCATGGTCGCATCGGTACATGAAGCAGGTTCGCGCGAGTCCACCACCATTACCCTTCGCTTCGATCCCCGAATGCTCTCCCGCATCAAACGCATCGCACGCTCCCGTTTCCTCAACTACCAGTCGATGATGAAGCAATGGCTCGCTGAGCGCCTTGAGGATGAAATGAAGAACCCCTAAACTTCAAAATTTAAATTTTAAGGAAAAGAAGAATCCCAGATCCGCAGTTTAAATTCTTCATTTCCACATCCTCTTCCTTGAAAGTTGAATTTTGAATTTTGAATTTTCTCGCTCCCCCCGTTTCTGGCTTGTTTCCCTCATCCTTTGGGCGGTAACACTCTACACGCTTTCATCGTTCTCAAAAACCATGCCAGAGGGCGGGCCTGAGATCCCACACATCGATAAGGTGCTGCACTTCGGCTATTTTTTCGGCGGCGGAATTATATTCGCAACCTGGATACTCATCTGGAAAGGCACCTCTTCGAAATTCGTTTTTCGCATCGCTATCCCGCTCGCCATACTCGCCTGCATCGGTGCCCTGGACGAATACCACCAGACATTCACACCCGGCCGCTCTGGAAACGATCCCTTCGACTGGCTTGCCGACGTATTGGGCTCAGCTGCAGGTTTGTTCATCGCAAACCGATTTCATCCCCTGTATCTGAAATTTTCATCCCGCTGAGGGATTTTTCAAAAAATTAGCGTTCATTCCATCACGCAGTCGGTTTAACCTTTTCCCGATATGACACAACTCGACCAACTTAAAAAGCTCACCACCGTTGTCGCCGATACAGGAGACTTCGAGGCAATGAAGGAATTCAAGCCCCAGGACGCAACCACCAACCCTTCCCTCATCCTCCAGGCGGCAGGCAAATCCGAATACCGCCCCCTCATTGACCAAGCCATTTCCGAACTCAAGGCCGGCTCGCTCTCCGGCCAAGCTCTCACCGATGCCATCCTCGACCGCATCATCATCCTCTTCGGACTTGAGATCTTGAAAATTGTCCCCGGCCGAGTCTCTACCGAAGTCGATGCCCGACTCTCCTTCGATACCGCAGGCACCGTAGCCAAGGCCAAGGAGCTAATCGCTGCCTACGCGAAGGAAGGCATTTCCAAGGATCGCGTGCTCATCAAGATCGCCTCCACATGGGAAGGCATCAAGGCTGCGGAAACGCTGGAAAAGGAAGGCATCCATTGCAATCTCACCCTCCTCTTCTCCTTCGCCCAGGCCGTCGCCTGCGCCGAGGCCAAAGTCCAGCTCATCTCCCCTTTCGTCGGTCGCATCCTAGATTGGCACAAGGCCAACACCGAAGGCACACCCGACTTCGCGGGCGATAAAGATCCCGGCGTTATCTCGGTCAAAGCCATCTACAACTACTACAAAAAATTCGGCTACGCGACCGAAGTCATGGGCGCATCCTTCCGCAACAAGGGCGAGATCACCGCCCTCGCCGGCTGCGACCTTCTCACCATCGCCCCCAAGCTCCTCGCCGAGCTCGCCGCTTCCGACGAACCCTTCGAGGCCAAGCTCACCCCGGAAATCGCCGCAGCCGATCCGGTGGCGAAAATCTCTCTCGATGAGAAAACCTACCGACTCATGTTCAACGAGGACGCCATGGCCACCGAAAAAACCGCCCAAGGCATCCGCGGCTTCGCAGCGGACATCGTCAAGCTAGAGAATCTCGTAAACGAGTCGCTTTAAACCCTGCTTCCTTCGGAGTCAGAAACCAGAACCACACGCGAACGAGCGTGTGGTTTTTTTTGTTCAATCCACCCATCCCGACGATCAATCCTTTTGTCGATCAAGGCTCTGTTCAATTTTCCCTGAAACTTGTGACATGGCGCTTGAAAGCGCCCCGGACTCACGAGGAGAACGGAGCACTGGAAAAATGGCATCCGGGATGAAGCCGGACAGGCAAAGCTTTAGTGCTTCAATGTTACATACAGAGTTTCAGTAGGAAAATGCACTAACGTTAAAACGTGTCGGCCGTATTGGCTTGCATGCCACTTCAGGGTTCACGCCTTAGATCCTCGGAGTATTGCTCAAGCCGCTCCCCCTTCTGCTTGAGACGAAAGCCAAGATCAGCAGCCCGGTAGCAAATCTGTAATGCCAGAGCGTCGATGGCTTCTCCGTCGGCAATTCCCTTCTCAAGAGCCTGTTGGATTGACTGCTTTACTCCCTCTCGAAATCCTCCCGCTGGACTGTCAGCATCCACGATCTTACGGGCATTTTTTGCACGCTGGAGATATTCAATCAGTTCATCTTCAGTCATTTTCAACTTCACCGCTAACTTCTTGGGGTCGAAGTCACCATTCAGCGCTGTATCCAGAAGGTGTGCATCATCTGGCATCAACTGATCAAAGCGATCGTTGATTCCTAGATGTCCGTCGTAATTGTCATAGCTGTAGAAGAAAATCTCAGCGGCGAGGTAATGGATACGCTTCATTTCAGAGTTCACTGTGTTTCGTTTGTTTTCTGGCAACGTCCGAGGATAGATACTTCGATCAGAGGCGTAGGTGGGAGCCTGACATGCCGATGGGAGAGCCTTGGCTATTCCCTCTTAGTCCATCTCGTCCTGTCGCCTTGGTTGTGAGACAGAGATACCATACTCGACGTTTAGATCAAGCAATTGAAGGGATCAGAATGGTAGTGTAAATATTCGTCTGTAATAGTTCGCACGAAGCAAAGGCTCGCCGCAATGGCAGCCGATGGAGCGTAG
>TARA_B110000037_G_scaffold199977_1_pt1 | contig 32080 bp, 29 predicted proteins | sample TARA_B110000037 | Tara Oceans TARA_B110000037 (sample SAMEA4397196) | marine metagenome | biome: Polar Biome; feature: [MIX] marine epipelagic wind mixed layer (ENVO:01000061); material: water (ENVO:00002006), including particulate matter (ENVO:01000060) such as... | depth 10-100 m | reverse complement strand
AAAACCTCTCATTTTTCAAATAACGCGTCAGTAGCTCAATTGGTAGAGCATCGGTCTCCAAAACCGAGGGTTGCGGGTTCAAGTCCCTCCTGGCGTGCCATTCTCAGTTTCCATCCTTTTTCCCTTTCCGAATGAATTTCCTAGAATACATCAAGCTTGGCGATAGCTGGGTCACCTCCGGAATCGTTTACGGACTTCTGGCAATTGTCCTTTTCTTCTTTTTTAAATACTTGTCTAAGATTTCCACCTTCATCGGTGAGGTCAAAGGCGAACTTCGCAAAGCCAGTTGGCCATGGGAGTCCGACCCTAAGATCAAGGGCTTCAAAAAATACAAGGAACTCATCGACTCGACCATCGTGGTGCTTATCGCGGTGATTCTGCTCGCAGGTTTTGTCCAGTTCTGGGACTTCATCCAGGTCATGATCGTTGGCTTCCTAACGGACGTCTTCAACTAATTTTCTTTCTAAATCCACCACTCACAAAAATGCCTAACGCCAAAGATTACAAAGACCAATGGTACGTTGTCCAGGTTCTCTCCGGAATGGAAGGCAAAGTGCGTGAGCGCATCGCTCGCGGAGTTATAGCCGATGAAATGCAGGACTACATCCGCGAGGTGCTAGTCCCTACCGAAATCGTCTCCGAAATCAAGCGCGGTAAAAAAACCGAGACCAAGAAGAAATTCTTCCCCGGTTACATCATCGTAAACATGTATCTCGCCACCGAGGACAACCAGCTCGTCGAGAAGACCTGGTTCTTCATCAAAGAGCTGGATGGCGTGATCGGTTTTGCAGGAACGAAAGACCGTCCGGCTCCGATGCGCGCCCGTGAAGTGGAGGCAATGCTCTCCCAGATTCAGGAACGTGAGGAAACCGTCCGTCCCGCAATCACATTCGAAGTCGGCGATACCGTAAAGGTTGCCGACGGCCCTTTCCAATCCCAGAACGGCATCGTCGAGGAAATCGACCCCGAGCGCGGCAAGCTCCGCGTAGCCGTCGATATCTTCGGACGCACCACCCCGGTCGAACTCGAATACTGGCAGGTCGAGCGCGAGTAAGAGTCCATCTTAGTTTTTCAGCATTTCAGTTTTCAGCATTTACCAAATAATATCATGGCCAAGGAAGTCACCAAAATCATCAAACTCCAGATTCAGGCTGGAGCCGCCAACCCATCTCCTCCAGTCGGACCAGCCCTCGGTCAGGCGGGCGTCAACATCATGGCGTTCTGTAAGGAGTTCAATGCCGCAACCCAGGCACAGTCCGGCGATGTTCTCCCGTGCGTGATCTCGGTTTACAAAGACAAGTCTTTCACTTTCGTCACCAAACGCCCGCCAGCAGGCAACCTTCTTAAGAAGGCAGCAGGTCTCGCATCTGGCTCCGGCGAACCAAACAAAAAGAAAGTCGGTAAAATCACCAAAGCCAAACTCATGGAAGTGGTGAAAATTAAGATGCCAGACCTCAACACCAACGATCCCGAGGCTGCAGCACGCATCCTCGCCGGAACAGCCCGTCAAATGGGGCTTGAAATCGAAGGAATGTAAGCCAGTCTCCCGCCCCCCCTAAAAACGGGGCACCGCAAGAGGGTGGGGGATAAGCCTCCATCCGCTATCACTGCAAACCAAGAAACATAATGTCCAAACAACACAGCAAACGCTACCAGAAAGCCGCCGAAGCAGTTGGAATCGGGAAATCATTTTCCCTTCCAGACGCCATCACTAAGATGAAAACCCTTCCGGCACCGAAGTTTAACCCAACTGTTACTCTTTCCTTCCGCCTCGGAGTCGATCCACGGAAGAGCGATCAGATGGTTCGTGGTTCGGTTTCACTTCCACACGGAACTGGTAAGAATGTCCGCGTTGTCGTCTTCGCACAAGGTGCCGCTGCAGAGGCAGCCACCGCAGCAGGTGCAGAATTCGTCGGCTACGAAGATCTCATCAAGAAAGTCCAAGAGGGCTTCGTCGATTTCGATTCCGCGATCGCGACTCCGGACGCCATGGCTGAAGTTCGTAAGATTGCACGTGTCCTCGGACCTCGCGGCCTGATGCCGAACCCGAAGACCGGAACCGTCACCGACGACGTAGCGAAGGCCGTTAAGGAAGTGAAAGCCGGTCGTATCGACTACAAACTCGACAAGAACGGCAACATTTCCGGCGCAATCGGCAAGGCCGATTTCGAACCGGCTCAACTCGAAGATAACGCCCGCGCATTTGTCGAGAGCGTCGTCCGCGCGAAGCCCGCTTCCGCAAAAGGAAACTTTGTCCAGTCAGTCACTCTCGCCGCGTCCATGCTTCCGGGTCTTCCCCTCGAAGCCGCCACCTACGCAACTAAGGCAACCGCATAATTCCAGCAAGCAACGACCATGAATCCAGATAAACAAATCATCATCAACGGCCTGCTGGCACGCGTCAACGACTCGCCGTACGTAATCGTCATCGATTACACTGGCCTGACCGTTCCCCAGTTCAGCGAACTCCGTAACCGCCTTTCAGAGAGCGGTAGCAAATGCACCGTCGCGAAGAACAGCTACATGCGCAAGGCTCTCACCGAAGCCGGTCTTCCGGACATCGGCGAAAATCTTGTCGGCCAGACAGCATTCGTCACCGGCGACGCCGAAGTATTTTCCGCAGCGAAGGTTCTCAAGAATTTCGAAAAGGAATTCAAGAAACCTGAGATGAAAGTGGGCATCCTCGGTGAGGACATTCTCGATACCGAAAAACTCAAGGTGCTTGCCGATATCCCTTCCCGCGAAGCGGTTCTCTCCCAGCTCCTCGGCCTCATCAACGAGCCTGCCACGCGCATCGCCCGCATCCTCCTCGAGAAATTCGATCCGGAGCGCGAGCACTTCAAATCATCCGACTCCGAGGAGTCTACAGATGAAGCCAAGGAAGAAGAGGCACCAGCTGCCGAATAATAAACAATTTGAAAGGATGGCTTGTCGCGTCTCCACGCAATGGCCTGATTAACAATGGTACCTCGTCGGTTTCCCAGCAGGGAAATTGAAATCTCCGGATGCTCCGGGGGCGACGACACCGCAAAGGAGAAAATACATGTCCAATATTGATAAACTAGTAGAAGAACTCGGCAAACTTACCGTCCTGGAAGCAGTCGATCTCGTGAAGCAACTCGAAGAAACCTGGGGTGTTTCCGCAGCAGCAGCCGCTGCAGCCGGTCCAGCCGCAGCAGGTCCTGCCGAGGCAGCTGAAGAACAAACCGAATTCAACGTCGTCATCACTGAAATCGGTGGTAGCAAGATCGCCGTCATTAAAGCGGTTCGTGAAGTTGCCCCAGGCCTCGGTCTTGCAGACGCCAAGAAGCTCGTCGAAAGCGCACCTGCAAACGTCCTCGAAGGCGTTTCCAAGGACGCAGCCGAAGAAGCCAAGGGAAAGCTCGAAGCAGCCGGCGCCAAAATCGAACTCAAGTAATTCGTTACGGATTTCACCCGGGGCGGAATCATTCCGCTCCGGGCATTTCCGCAAAAATACAAAACCACACTAAAGCCGGAACCGACGCGTGATACTGATCAAACCTCCGGTGTCACGCGCCGTTTTCACACTTTTGTCTTCTCCATCCATCTCCTGATCAATCTTTCGCCTGAGCCGATACCGGTTCGGGCTTAAACTCGTAACTCCTCCACCACCACACCACCATGGCTGAACGTCTATATTTCGGTAAATTTGAAGAGGTCATTGACCCACCTAACCTCATTGAAGTCCAGAGCAGGTCTTACGACGAATTCCTCCAAAAGGACGCCTCTCCAGGCGATCGCGCCGATGCCGGCCTCCAAGCTGTTTTTCGTGAGGTTTTCCCTATCAAGTCCTACGACGAGGCCATCGAGCTCGACTTCGTGGCATACGATATCGAGGATCCCAAGATCACTTCCCTCGACTCCCTTCGCAACAGTGAGTCATTCTCCGCCGCCCTCTATGTTACCTTCAAGCTGAAGGACGAGACCGGCACCAAGAAAGAGCGCGTCTACATGGGTGAACTCCCAATGATGACTCGCCGTGGAACATTCATCATCAACGGTGCGGAACGTGTTATCGTTTCTCAGCTCCACCGTTCCCCAGGTATCTGTTTCGAAACTTCCCAGCATCTTAACGGGAAAATGCTCCACAGCTTCCGCATCATTCCTGACCGCGGTTCATGGCTCGAAGTCCAGTTCGATACGAATGATCTTCTCTACGTTTACCTCGACCGCCGCCGCCGCCGTCGTAAGTTCCTCGCGACAACGTTCCTCCGTGTCCTCGGTTTCCCGACAGACCGCGATATCGTCAGCCATTTCTACTCCATCGAAAACCTTGCCCTCAACAGCAAGATCGACGAAGGAGAACTCGGCCACAAGGTGCCTTTCGAGGACATCCTCGATGGTGAACTCGTAATCGCGAAAGCATACGAGCCGCTTACCGCAGGTATCGTGAAACAACTTCTCGCGCTTGGTAACAAGAAGCTGGAAGTCATTGATGGACGTGAAGACGAAATCCTTCTTAAGTCCCTCCGTAAGGATCCGGCTAAAGACGAAGAATCCGCGCTGAAAGACATCTACCGCAAGCTTCGTCCAGGCGATCCTCCGACCGCTTCGAACGCACGTGCCCTTCTCAAGCGCCTCTTCTTCGATGCGAAGAAATATGACCTCACTCGCGTCGGTCGTTACAAGATCAACCAGAAGCTTGGCATCGGTGTCGATTCCGACCAGCGCATCATGGTTTCCGAGGATTTCCTCGCCGCGGTCCGCTATATCCTCAAGCTGAAAAAAGGTGAAGGTGTCATCGATGATATCGATCACCTTGGCTCACGCCGCGTGCGTGCTGTCGGTGAACTTCTTGCCAACCAGTGCCGCGTCGGCCTTGCCCGCACGGAGCGTTTGGTTAAAGAGCGCATGACACTTTTCGATGTGAACATCGAGGGCATGACCCCACAGAAGCTGATCAACCCGAAAGCACTTTCGGCTGTTGTCCGGGACTTCTTCGGTCGTTCCCAGCTTTCCCAGTTCATGGATCAGACGAACCCTCTGGCCGAGCTGACGCACAAGCGCCGTCTCTCCGCGCTTGGACCTGGTGGTCTGAACCGCGACCGCGCTGGCTTCGAAGTCCGCGACGTTCATCCGTCCCACTACGGCCGTATTTGCCCGATCGAAACCCCGGAAGGTCCGAACATTGGTCTCATCAACTCGATGTGCACCTATGCCCGTATCAACGAGTTCGGTTTCATCGAAACTCCTTACCGTAAGGTCAAGAAGGGCAAGGTCAGCAACGAGATCGAATACCTTACCGCTGACCAAGAGGAAAACTACCTGATTGCCCAGGCATCCAACGTCATCGACAAGAACGGCAAGTTCGACAACGACCGCATCGACGCCCGTGAGCGTGGTGAATTCATCGAGTCCACCCCGGATGCGGTGCATTACATGGACGTTTCCCCGAAGCAACTCGTCTCCGTGGCTGCGGGTCTGATCCCGTTCCTCGAGCACGATGACGCCAACCGCGCACTCATGGGATCGAACATGCAGCGCCAAGGTGTGCCGCTTCTCGTTTCCGAGTCGCCACTGGTTGGAACCGGCCTCGAAGGCAAGGCCGCCCGCGACTCCCGCGCCGTGGTCGTTTCCGAAGCCGACGGCATCGTTGCCGCAGCTACCGCTGAAATCGTCATCACCACCGCAGATGGTAAGCTTCCCGTTTCTGACGAGAAGTTCCTGAGTGAGCCGGAGGCCGTGAAGACCAACCTCACGAAGGGCATCTTCGCATACCCGCTCCGTAAGTTCATGCGTTCCAACGCAGGCACCTGCATCAATCAGAAGCCCATCGTCAAGGTCGGCCAGAAGATCAAGAAAGGCACTGTCCTTGCAGACGGTCCGAACACGGAAGACGGCGAACTCGCTATCGGTCGTAACGTTCTCGTAGCTTTCATGCCTTGGAACGGCTACAACTTCGAGGATGCCATCGTCATCTCCGAGCGCGTAGTTAAAGACGATGTTTACACCTCCATCCACATCTCTGAATTCGACGTCGCAGCCCGCGATACGAAACTCGGCCCTGAGGAAATTACCCGGGATATCCCGAATGTTGGTGAGGAAGCACTCCGCAACCTCGACCACGACGGCATTATCCGCATCGGCGCAGAAGTGAAACCCGGCGACATCCTCGTCGGGAAAATCACTCCGAAATCCGAAACGGAACTCGCCCCGGAAGAGCGCCTACTGCGCGCCATCTTCGGTGAGAAAGCCGCTGATGTGAAAGACACCTCCCTGCGCGTGCCATCCGGCTGCACCGGGATTGTTCAAGATGTCCGAGTTTCCTCACACGGCCACGCTAAGAAGCGTGCTGAAAAAGTCGATCCAGTTGAGCTGAAAAAGCACCTCAAGAAGATCAACGACGAGCACAAGAAGAAAGCCGACAAGCTGACCGACGACCTCACAGAGAAACTCTCCGACATCCTGCTCGGTGAGAAAATCCCTCTCGACGTGGTCAACGCCCAGACCGGTGAAATCATCATCCCTGCGAACCGCAAGATCACTAAGACCCTGCTTCGCAAGCTTGCTTCCGTCCACGATCACATCGAAATCGATCCTTCCCCGATCCGGAATAAGATCGTCGAGATCATCAACTCCTTCGAAAGCCGTTTCTCGGAGCTCGATACCGACCGCGAACGCAAGCTCGACCAGCTTGAGTCCGGTGACGATGTCGATCCAGGAGTCATCAAGGAAGTGAAAGTCTTCGTTGCTGCCAAGCGCAAGCTCTCGGTAGGTGACAAGATGGCCGGACGCCACGGAAACAAAGGTGTTGTCGCGACCATCGTTCCTGAAGAGGACATGCCATATCTCCACGACGGAACTCCCGTTGACATCTGCCTCAACCCTCTCGGCGTCCCATCCCGGATGAACGTCGGACAGGTTCTTGAGACTCACCTCGGCGTCGCAGCCAGAGCACTGGGCTTCAAGGTTGCTACTCCGATTTTCGACGGTATCAAAGAACAGGCGATCTGGGACTTCATGTCCGAGGCCAAGAAGGTCGACGGTGTGAAAATGATCGGAGACGGCCGTAAGGCTGTTGAGCGCAAGCCCAATCAACCCGAAACCCGCGGATTTACCTGGATCGGCGACGGCAAGGACGGCAGCACCGCCGGTAAATCGACCCTCTATGACGGTCGCACCGGCGAGCCTTTCCACAACCCCATCGTGGTTGGTGATATCTACATGCTGAAGCTCGGCCACTTGGTCGCCGACAAAATCCATGCCCGCGCAGTCGGTCCCTACTCCCTCGTCACCCAGCAGCCGCTCGGTGGTAAGGCACAATACGGTGGCCAACGTTTCGGAGAAATGGAGGTCTGGGCGCTCGAAGCATACGGAGCCGCCTACACCCTTCAGGAAATCCTCACCGTCAAATCCGACGATGTCCAAGGACGCACACGTATCTACGAGGCAATCGTCAAAGGTGATAACAATCTCGAAGCTGGCACGCCGGAATCGTTCAACGTCCTCATCAAGGAAATGCAATCTCTCGGACTCGATGTCCGTCCGGGTCGTCAAGGGCAGACCTCGCACGGTTCGCCGTTGCCAGGATCCGGAGACGACTTCTCCCTTGATGATCTTACTCTGTAATTTTTAACGCGAAACCAACCCCATATCCCGAACTACTACCTACCATGAGTGTCGATAACAACCTTCGCGAAATCTTTGGCGTGGACGAACGTCCCGAAGCATTTGATCAAGTATCCATCACCGTCGCATCCCCGGAAATCATCCGGAGCTGGTCGAAGGGTGAGGTAAAAAATCCTGAAACCATCAACTACCGGACATTCAAGCCGGAGAAGGGCGGTCTTTTCTGTGAGCGCATCTTCGGCCCTACCCGTGACTGGGAATGCGCCTGCGGAAAATACAAGCGTATCAAACACAAGGGCGTCGTCTGCGACCGCTGCGGCGTCGAAGTTACCCTAAGCCGCGTCCGTCGCGAGCGTATGGGTCACATCGAACTTGCCGTGCCTGTTTCTCACATCTGGTTCTACAAGTGCATGCCTTCCCGCATCGGCCTGATGCTCGATATGAGCGCACGCCAACTCGAGCGAGTCATCTACTACGAGGACTACGTGGTCACCGACCAGGGCAATACCGCCCTCGAAGTCGGCCAACTTCTTACCGAAGTGGAAATCCGTGAAGCGGAAGACACCTACGGCGACGGATCCTTCAAAGCAATGATGGGCGCAGAGGCTGTCATGGAACTCCTCAGACAGATCGACCTCGCGACACTCGCAGTCGAGCTCGAGGAGGAACTCGGAACCACCAAGTCCAAGCAGAACAAGAAGAAGCTCTCCAAGCGTCTCAAGATCACCCAGGGCTTCGCGGCATCCAAGACGCGCCCTGAGTGGATGATTCAGCTAGTGCTCCCTGTTATCCCACCGGATCTGCGTCCCCTCGTCCCTCTCGAAGGCGGCCGTTTCGCCACCTCCGACCTGAACGACCTCTACCGTCGCGTTATTAACCGCAACAACCGTCTCAAGAACCTGCTTCTTCTCAAAACTCCGGAAGTCATTATTCGGAACGAGAAGCGCATGCTCCAGGAGGCCGTTGACGCGCTCTTCGACAACGGCCGCCACGGTCGTGCCGTCACCGGCGCAGGCAACCGCCCGCTCAAATCCCTCAGCGATATGCTCAAGGGCAAAGGCGGTCGTTTCCGTCAGAATCTTCTCGGTAAGCGTGTCGACTACTCCGGTCGTTCGGTCATCGTTGTTGGTCCGGATCTGAAACTCGGCCAGTGCGGCCTTCCGAAAAAGATGGCACTCACCTTGTTCGAGCCGTTCATCATTCGTCGCCTAAAAGAGCTTGGCTACTGCCATACGGTTCGTTCCGCGAAGAAGATGATCGATCGCAAGACCACCGAAGTATGGGACATCCTCGCGGAAGTCACCAAAGGACATCCGATTCTTCTGAACCGGGCTCCTACTCTTCACCGTCTTTCCATCCAGGCTTTCGAACCAAAGCTTATCGAGGGATCCGCGATCCGTGTTCACCCGCTCGTTTGTACCGCTTATAACGCGGACTTCGACGGTGACCAGATGGCTGTCCATGTGCCGCTTTCAATCGAAGCACAGATGGAGTGCCGCCAGCTGATGCTTGCTCCAAACAACATCTTCTCGCCCGCTTCCGGTCGTCCAATCACGGTTCCTTCCCAGGACATCATTCTCGGAACATACTACCTCACATGGGCTACCCTTCGGACTCAAGCGGATCGTGAGAAAAAAGAGCACCTTCCGCTCTTCGAAAACTCTTCGGAAGTCGAGTTCGCAATCGCTTCGCGGAAAATCGATTACCATTCTTGGATCCGCATTCGCAACCAAGACTACGGCAAAGATACTCCTTACGGTGAAAGCGATCTCCGCGTCATCGAAACAACTCCGGGTCGTGTCCGATTCAACGAAATCTGGCCTGTCGAAATTGGTTTCTATAACAAGACCGTCGGCAAGAAACAGATCGGCGACATCATTTGGCGCTGTACTCAGGTTTCCGGCAAGAAGAAGACAGTCGAGGTTCTCGACGAGCTCAAGACCCTCGGTTTCAAAGAAGCCATGCGATCCGGTATTTCCATTGGAATTATCGACATGCTCATCCCGGAAGAAAAACCGGAGGCCATCGCCAAGGCATACTCCGAGGTCGAGAAAGTCACAAAGCAGTATCGCAACGGTGTCATCACGAATGGCGAGCGCTACCAGAAGGTCGTCGATGTCTGGACACAGGCTACCGACACCATCGCCAACGCGCTTTATCGCAAGATCGAGCACAACGAAGGCAAAAAGAAGGCATCGCCTCTCTTCATGATGGTCGATTCCGGTGCTCGTGGTAACAAATCCCAGATCAAGCAGCTCGGCGGTATGCGCGGACTGATGGCCAAGCCTTCCGGCGAGATCATCGAACGTCCTATTACCTCGAACTTCCGCGAAGGTCTCTCGGTGCTCGAATATTTCATCTCCACCCACGGTGCCCGCAAAGGACTCTCCGATACCGCCCTTAAAACAGCGGACTCCGGATACATGACCCGTAAGCTCGTGGACGTCGCCCAGGATGTGATTGTTTTCCAACAGGACTGCAACACCGCCAACGGAATCGCGGTTGAAGCGATCTACGACGGTGACGAGGAAGTCGCATCCCTCTCCACCCGTGTTTACGGCCGCGTCTCCTGCGAGAAGGTCAAGGATCCGGTTTCTGGCGAAGTGATCGTCAAACCAGATGACGTGATCTCCGAATCCCAGGCGGACGCACTTGAGAAAATCGGTCACGAGAAACTCAAGATCCGTTCCGTTCTCACTTGTGAAGCGGATCGCGGTTGTTGCGCAAACTGCTACGGCCTCAATCTTGCGACCGGCCTTCCGGTCAAAATCGGTGAAGCCGTCGGCATCATCGCGGCACAGTCCATCGGTGAGCCGGGAACCCAGCTTACCATGCGAACCTTCCACGTCGGTGGTGTTGCCTCGGCAACCTTCAAACAACCTACCATTAAGGCCAAGAACTCCGGTCGCGTGATCTATAAGGATCTCCGCACCGTCCAAGACTCCGATGGCAACTGGGTCGTTCTCAATAAGAACGGTTCCGTTTCTATCCGCGATAAGGGCGGTCTCGAACTCGAAAATCATCAGATTATCATCGGTTCTGTGATCAAGGTCAAAGACGGCGATGATACCAAGAAAGGCTTTACCTTCGTCGAATGGGATCCTTACAACGTGCCGATTCTCACCGAGAAACCCGGTAAGATCGAATTCCGCGACATGATCCTCGGCATCACCGTGGCATCCGAAGTCGATAAGGAAACCGGCAAGAAGGGGACTATGGTCACCGAGCACAAGGAGGATCTCCACCCGCAGGTTTGCATCACGGACGAGAAAACCGGCGAGGTTATCATCAGCTACTCGATCCCCGTCGGCGCCCACCTTTCCGTCAAGGAAGGCCAGAAAGTGACAGGAGGAACGCAGCTCGCGAAGACGCCACGAAAGGTCGCTCGCACCAAGGATATCACCGGTGGTCTTCCTCGAGTCGCCGAGCTTTTCGAAGCCCGCAAACCGAAGGAATCCTGCGTGATTTCCAAGATCGAAGGCGATGTCTCGTTCGGCGGAAATGTCCGTGGCAAGAAGAAGGTCATCGTCACCGATCCGGAAACGGGCGAAGGCGTCGATCACCTTGTCCCCATGGGCAAGCACATCATCGTCACGGAAGGCGACCGCATCAAACAAGGCGACCAGATCACCGAAGGCCCCGTGTCTCCGGAAGATCTTCTCGAAGCCTGCGGCGCTACCGAACTCCAGGAACACCTCGTCAACGAAGTGCAGTCCGTTTACCGCGTCCAAGGCGTGGAAATCAACGACAAGCACATCGAGGTCATTGTCCGTCAGATGCTCCGCAAGGTGAAAATCACCGAGCCGGGCGATGCCGACCAATTCCTCTGGGGCGACCAGGTTGAGCGCACGACCTTCAAGAAGGTCAACGCAGAGATCATGGCCAATGGTGGTAAGCCTGCCGAAGGCGAGCCTGTCCTCCTCGGTATCACCAAGGCCTCCCTCGAGACCGATTCCTTCATCTCCGCTGCATCCTTCCAGGACACCACCCGTGTCCTTACCGAAGCGGCAACGCTCGGTCGGATCGATTACCTCAGCGGCTTCAAGGAAAACGTCATCATGGGTCACCTCATCCCCGCCGGAACCGGCTTCCATCACCATCGTGATTCGGAATTCGAGTTCACCGTCGAGGAACCGGAACCTGTAGTCGAAGAGCCTGAAGTGCTCGACGACGAGGAAGACGTGGTCTCCGCGTAATCAGCGAAAGCATTCACATAACCCCGGTCGCCGAAAGGTGTCCGGGGTTTTTCGCGTAGCTGCCGCGTCTCGCAGCAGGCCGTGGGATCCCCAAGGGGCTGCATTCTGCTGCCCGGCAACCTCTGAAAAATGAAGCTGACGAAACCTCGTCGTAAGTGTAAGATACCCCCATGAACATCATCCACCAGACCGTATTGGGAAATGACGGAAATCCGGAAGCCGTCATTATTCCCTGGGACGTTTTCCTGGAAATCCAGAATCTTGTGGACGATGGGGAACCAACCCCCGAAGAACTCGAAGCGATCAATGAGGCGGAGGCGGATCGTAAAGCAGGCAACACGGATGCCTTCACTGATCTTGAGGATCTCAAAGTGGAACTCTCCCTCTGATGCGCAGGATCACCCTGCATCGACGGGCTACCCGTTATCTGTGTCGGATGCCCCGCGACCGCCAAATTCAGATGGTTGCATCCCTTGAGGAAGTCGGTTCGCTATCAGATATTACGAGCCACCCCGGCATTCGTAAGCTCACCGGACAAGACGGGTGGTATAGGCTCCGCGTCGGAATCTATCGTGCCATCCTGCAACCGCGCGAGAATGATGAAATTGTAGTGCTTTTCGTCGATTACATCGGACCACGGGGAGACGCCTACCGGAATGGTTAAGATCCTTCTCTCCATTACCATTCGCTTTCCGGCTCTGCCCGTTACTCCATTGCTGCGGACTCCCGCAAGTCCAAGTGGAGGATCACTTTTATCTGGGAAGACGAGTTCAGAAAGGACGTCCAACCCGTCCGAATTGAAGACACCCACAAATAACACCATGAAAACCTCCAATCCACTCAACCCCGCCGTCGAGTTGCTCAAAGACGAACTCGCCGCCCGCAACCTCACAAAAGCCGCCGCCGCCGCCATGAGAATCCCTCCGACCCGCCTCTCGGAAATCACCACCCGGAAGAAGCGTATATCCCTCGATACCGCTCTGCGCCTGGAACGCTTCTTCGGTATCGAGGCGGAATTCTGGCTGCGTCTGCAACAGTCCCACGAGCTGAGACTTGCCAAGGTAGCCAAGAGCGCGGAACTAGAGATGATCCAATCGGTTGCTGTGTCCTGAATCAGCTTTCGCTCCTGATCGAGTCTGGTCTTAAACCAACCATCCCCGTAGATGAGAATATCAGTGAGATCATCTTTGCCGTGATTCGGAATTCGAGTTTACCGTCGAGGAACCGGAACCCGTAGTCGAAGAGCCTGAAATGCTCGACGACGAGGAAGACGTGGTCTCCGCGTAATCCGAAAGGATCACAAAACCCCGGTTGGCCGAAACGCCACCGGGGTTTTTCTTTATCCCATACGAGCTTGGATCGCTCCTTGTCTTACAAAGAGTATTTACGCTAATGTGAATAGATGGAAAAAACGAATCCTCCCTTGGTTCCCGCAGTATTGAACTCCATCGGAAGCTGTTGGGAAAATCGGGATCTCGTTGAAGGTGCCGCTGTTTACAAGCGACGATTTAAGCCTTGCCTATACTCCGGGCGTGGGAGCCGTTTGAGAAGCAATCCACAAGGATCCCGATGAACTACGCGCACTTACTGTTGCAGGAAACGCCGTAGCAGTCGTCACGGACGGGTCAGCTGTGCTGGGGCTGGGAGATATCGGTCCACGTGCTGCAATGCCTGTGATGGAAGGGAAGTGTGCGCTTTTTAAAGCACTAGCTGGAATCGACGGCTGGCCGATTTGTCTCGATGTCCGTGAACCCGATGCAATCGTTGCTGCGATTCGTGCGATCGCGCCGGGATTCGCCGGGATTAATATCGAGGACATCAGCGCGCCTCGTTGTTTTGAAATCGAAGACCGCCTCCAGGATCTTGGTATCCGCGTGATGCACGATGACCAGTATGGAACGGCCATCGTCCTGCTCGCTGGTTTGTTGAATGCGGTGAAAGCCACGGGGAAAGATTTTTCGAACCTGCGTGTGGTTATCTCCGCTGCTGGGGCGGCCGGAAGGGCAATCGTCCGCCTGCTGCGCTGCATCAATCTGCAACCTGGAGTCTGTACGATGGTCGGTGAAGTGATTGTCTGTGATTCGAAAGGTGCGATCCATCGGGGGCGCACCGATCTTGGGCCAGTGAAAGAGGCGATCCTCGACTACAGCAATCCGAATGGAAAGATCGGGACCCTGAAAGAAATCCTCACAGGTGCGGACGTGTTTATCGGAGTGAGCAGGGGAGGGTTGTTGAGCGCGGATGATGTCCGGACGATGGCTCCCGATCCAATTGTTTTCGCTCTAGCAAATCCGGTACCAGAAATCATGCCGGACGAAGCTCTTGCCGGCGGCGCCGCATTGGTCGCCACGGGACGGAGTGATTTTCCGAACCAAGTGAACAACGTCCTCGCGTTTCCCGGAATCTTTCGTGGAGCGATCGATGCAAGAGCTCCCCGCATCACCGACCGTATGAAACTCGCAACTGCCAAAGCTATCGCGGATTCGGTAGCGGATCCTACACCGGAGTATATTCTTCCCTCCGCACTATCACCCGAGGTTGCTGCTGCCGTTGCCGCAGCGGTTCGGTAGGCTGCCTCGCACGATGATTGAACTACTACGGATTCCGTAGCGATCGAGTTGGGTGTCACGGGATTTTCGATCCGAATTCCCCTTTGTAATTCATTCAACTGACCGATTGACAGGTAACCCGCTCCTGATAGCCTGCCGCGCCCGCTCAAGATACAGGGGATACCCCTCTCGAAAAATAACCTGAAGCGGCAGCAACTCGACAATAATAAACACGATGGCAACCAAGAAGAAAACAGCAGCCAAAAAACCGGCCGCTAAGAAATCCGCTGCGAAGAAATCCTCCGCAAAAGCAATCAAGTATGTCTACACTTGGGGCGCAGGAAAAGCAGACGGCCATGGTAAGATGAAGGAGCTCCTCGGCGGTAAGGGTGCGAACCTCGCCGAGATGACTCGCATCGGCCTCCCGGTTCCTGCCGGCTTCACGATCACCACCGAAGTCTGCTCCTACTACTACGATCACAAGAATAGCTACCCGAAAGTCCTTCGCTCCCAAATGGAAGCAGGCGTGGCCAACATGGAAAAAATCATGGGCTACAAGTTCGGCGATGCAAAAGGCTTCCCACTTCTTCTCGCGGTTCGCTCCGGCGCACGCGACTCCATGCCGGGCATGATGGACACCGTCCTCAACCTCGGCCTCAACGATAAGACCGTCGCAGCTCTTGCGAAGGCCACCGACAACGAACGCTTTGCGTGGGACTGCTACCGCCGTTTCATCCAGATGTATGGCGACGTCGTTCTCGGCGTGCAGAAAACTCCTGAGGAAGATCACGAGCCGTTCGAACAAACCATCGAGGATTACAAGCATGAGAAATACGGGAAAGACATTGTCGATTCCGAACTCACCGCAGAGGACAACAAAGAGATGGTCGCGCTCTTCAAGAAGCTCGTCCTCGATCGCACTGGCCAAGGCTTCCCGGAAGATCCTTGGGAGCAACTCGAAGGTGCGTCCGGCGCAGTCTTCGGCTCATGGATGAACGACCGCGCGATCGTTTACCGCCGCAAATATAGCATCCCTGCAGCATGGGGCACCGCTGTAAACATCCAGGCTATGGTCTTCGGAAACACTGGTGATGACTCCGGTTCCGGTGTTGCATTCACTCGTAACCCTGCGAACGGAGAAAACGTTCTTTACGGTGAGTTCCTCGTGAACGCACAGGGCGAAGACGTGGTCGCCGGTGTCCGCACACCGGATGCAGTTGCAGGTATGGCAACAGCCCTCCCGGCAGCATTCAAGGAGCTGATGAAAGTCCGCAAGATCCTTGAGAAGCATTTCTGCGATGTGCAGGACGTCGAGTTCACCATCCAGGAAGGCAAGCTCTTCATGCTTCAGACCCGTAACGGAAAACGCACCGCCGCGGCTGGACTCAAGTTCGCTGCCGATATGGTGAAAGAAAAACTCATCGATTGGCAGACTGCCGTCATGCGCAACCCTGCTGATCAACTCGATGCGCTGCTTGCCCCTGTTTTCGATATCAACGAAGCCAAGAAGCAAACCATTATCGCCAAGGGCCTTCCAGCAGGTCCCGGTGCAGCTTCCGGAAAAATTTACCTCAACGCGGATCGCGCTGAGGCAGCCGCCCAACGTGGTGAGAAAGTTCTCCTCGTTCGCGTGGAAACTTCCCCGGAAGACCTTCGCGGCATGATCGCTGCGGAAGGTATCCTTACTGCAAAGGGCGGAGTTTCCTCCCACGCAGCACTCGTCGCCCGTCAAATGGGCAAAGTCTGCGTCTGCGGTGCCTCCGGTGTCGAAGTCGATTACCACAAGAAAACCGTCAAAGCAGGTGGCAACACTTACAAAGAAGGGGATTACCTCTCCATCGACGGAACCGCCGGAACCGTTTATGGTGGCGAACTCGCCACCGAGCCTTCCGAGATCATCACCGGTCTTGTGAGCAACAACAAAGTCTCCCAAGCGACTGAGAAGTTCAAAAACTTCACACAGCTCATGGGCTGGTGCGCAAAATCTACCAAGATGGGTGTCCGCACCAATGCCGACTCACCCGAGCAGGTGAAAACAGCGATCGCGTTCGGCGCGGAAGGCATTGGCCTTACCCGCACCGAGCACATGTTCTTCGAAGGCGAGCGTATCGATGCGATGCGTGAGATGATTCTTGCACGCACCGAGAAGGCTCGCAAAGCCGCTCTCAGAAAACTCCTTCCGCACCAGCGCAAGGATTTCTTCGGCATCTTCAAGGCACTTGCAGGCAAGCCTGCCACGATCCGTCTTCTGGATCCGCCACTCCACGAATTCCTTCCTCACTCCGAGGAGCAACAGAAGGATCTTGCGAAGAAAATGGACGTTACTTACGAGGATCTCCACCAGCGCGTGACGGAGCTTCACGAGTCCAACCCAATGCTCGGCCACCGCGGTTGCCGTCTTGCAATTTCCTACCCGGAAATCGCAGAAATGCAGGCGCGTGCGATTTTCGAGGCCGCCGCTCAGTGCGTGAAAAAAGGTATCCCTGTGAAGCCTGAAGTCATGGTTCCTCTCGTTGGCTACGCCCGCGAACTTGAACTCCAGGTGGAGATTATCCACCGCGTCGCCGCTGAGGTGAAGGAGAAGAAGGACGTCAAGTTCAACTACCTTGTTGGCACCATGATCGAAGTCCCACGCGGTGCTCTTACTGCAGACGAGATCGCCGAGCATGCGGAGTTCTTCTCCTTCGGCACCAACGACCTCACCCAGACCGCACTCGGCGTCAGCCGCGACGACATGGGATCGTTCCTCAATAGCTACCAGGAAAACGACATCTATCCGAAAAATCCATTCGCATCGCTCGACACCACAGGTGTTGGCCAACTCATGGAAATCGCTGTCGAAAAAGGCCGCAAGACCAAACCTGACATCAAGCTCGGCATCTGCGGTGAGCACGGTGGTGATCCGGATTCCGTGACCTTCTGCCACAAGCTCGGCCTCGCTTACGTTTCCTGCTCGCCATACCGCGTGCCGGTTGCTCGCCTCGCCGCCGCACAGGCAGCAATCGCAGACGGCTCCGCTCCGAAGCCAGCCGCCAAGAAAGCGAAAAAGAAAACAGCCAAGAAGGCCGCAAAAAAAGTAGCCAAGAAAAAGTAACCGTGGCGGCGGTTTTTAACCGCCGTGCCATTCGGTAAATCACAAGCCGCGTCGGGATCTCCCGGCGCGGCTTTTTCGTTGCTTGGTTGCGCGACATCAGCCTGGGTGAATCAGGATTCCATTCCTCTGTATTGCAGGCTGCCGAAGTCATGGTCGGAATCGAATTCACACCCCTTTTACTAAGTATCCGGCGATTTGAGGTTCTAATAAGCAGTAAGACGGAGTTCACGCTCACAAAACGGCACCCGTCTTCAGCCAAATTCGAAACACTTAAAAACCATGAAGATTCATTCCATCCTCACCTCACTCGTTCTGGGGTTCGCCTGCGCCTACGCCGAACCATCCATTTCGCCCACAGCAGAGGAGAAACCACAGGCTGATGAAGCTGCTCCCCAGACGATACCCGCTCCCTCGCCGCCCCGTCCACTCGGGCCTGTGGCAAACCAAGGCCTCGCCTGGCTCGCCAAGACCCAAAACGCCGATGGTGGTTGGGGACAGGGCGGCGGTTGGCGCACCAACATTTCTGGCAAGCAGGGTGGTAGAGTCGTAGGTGACAACGTGGCCGATCCCTCGGACATTGGAAATACCTCCATCGTTCTCCAATGCTTCCTCCGCTCCGGTGCCAAGCTAGAAAATGGCGATTACTCCGCCGTCACCACTCGCGCCGCTGACTTTCTCCTCCGTGAGATCGCCAAAGCCGATGCTGACAGCCTCTACGTCACCAGCGTGCGCGACACCCAGCTTCAGTCGAAAATCGGACTCTACGTCGATACCTTCCTCGCCGCTGGCACTCATGAAGACACCATCGAGCTGGCTATTCCTTTCCTTCGAACCTGCCAAAACCATAACTCCGGAGATCCGGACTTCGACGATGGTGGCTTCTTCCAGATGCCGCTCGACCCCACTCGTAACAAGGCCGGGCAGGCGGGTGCCGATAGCAATCGCCAGATGCGCTTTGTTTCCTATGCCGCCGCCACCGCCGACGGCCTGCGTTGCCTCCTTTTTATGCCCACTGCCGAAGATTCACAGCGGATCGCTGCGGCACGCGATTGGCTCAAGGCCTTCAAATGGAGCGCTGCGGGATCATCCAGTTCCCCGCGCGATCTCGTCTACTACGCCGCCCGTAGTATTTCCGCCACCGCCGTTCTCGACCTGGGGTTGAGCTGCCTACTTCCATCCATCCGTTCACAGCTTAACGAGTCCAGGCTCATCGATGGCTCGTGGCAGAACCCTGCCGGAGAAATGCGTGAGAACTGCCCGCTTGTAGCTATTTCCCTTGCACTCGAAGCTCTTCGATTCGTCGAAAGGACACCCTGCTTCACACGGTGAATTGACGCCGCAGAGATATACGTCATGGTTCAGGCTAATTCCTCTTGAATCACCATTCGTCAGACGCCTGTCCTCGCTGGATTCCGAAAGCCACTCATGGAGTTGCGCTTCTACTCGGAATTCTGATCTGGAATGGTATGTGTGGCGAACCAGCGGCGGATGAGTCGCAGCCGATGGAAGTTGCCCGGAAACAGGTCAGGCCGGATGCGGCAAGTCAGGCCGGGGCGTGGATTGACGCTAAATTGGCAAGGCTTCGGGAACCGGATCCAGCAAGTGAAACCGAACCCGCCACCATGGCGGAGTTCCTTGAGAAAAATCGGAAGGAAATGGCGAAATGGCCGCAGGAGAGAAACGATGACCTCGATCGGTACATCGCACAGGCCGACAGGATGGGTGGCACGGTTGACCCCGCAGCAGTCCGTGCCGCGTTGCGAAAAGAACGCCCAGATCAAGATATACAGGTGCTCTTTCTACATTGGCTGGATAAGGATCCCGAAGGTGCTTTGGCCGGACTGGCGCGGAACCGACACCTGCATGAACTGGGATATTTACTGGCGTTATTGGAGCGAATGCGATGAGCAGAAGAGCTAGCAGGATTTTGGGGGGCAGAAATCGGAAGTGAATCATCACGTGGATGCTGGATTGCTGCGGATGGCCTTTCAAGTCGGTTTCTCATCTTGTTTCCGAAAGCCTACCCCGGCCTTGCCTTTCCGGAGCTTCCCGGCAAGGTTCCGCGCATGCACCGCCAGCCTCTCATCGCCCAGATCAGGGAATATGCCCTCCGGCATCCAGAGGAGGCGGATGTGATCACTCGCTTCACGGCGTTTGTGGAGAAGGAGCCCGATTGCTTCGAGCGCTCGCTGGCGATAGGTCATATCACTGGTTCCGCGTGGGTGCTGAATGCGGATGGCTCCGAAGTGCTGCTCACCCATCACCGCAAGCTCGACCGTTGGTTACAACTTGGTGGCCATGCGGATGGTGAAAGCGATGTCCTTTCCGTCGCGATGACGGAGGCGGTGGAAGAATCCGGACTTCACGACTTCACCCATATAGCCGAGGGGATTTTTGATGTCGACATCCATCCAATTCCCGAGAGGAAAGGGGAGCCGGAGCATCTCCACTACGATGTCCGTTATGTGCTGCGTGCAAACGGCTCGCTCGAATACACCGTAAGCGATGAATCACACGATCTCCGCTGGGTGAAGCTCGATGATGTGAAAGCCCTGACCTCGGAGCCCTCCATGATGCGTATGGTAGCGAAGTCGCGATTGCTCGTGAATGCACTGCGCTGAGAGCAGTGCGGAAGTGCCGAGCGTGGATTGTGACAAAGCCTTAATGTTAGGGTTTCTTGAACCGTAGAGAAGCTGAGCAGTTTCCTCCGGACGCTATCGTCGGGATCGGCATCACCTTCCCCACTCAGGGAAGACTGGTGGTCTCTGCTGGTGCCGCACTCCCAAATGATGTCTACGGGCGATTGATAAAGGGTTTCGTTTATAGCGGCGGAATTACTAATCCTAGGAGACGTAACCGGTCATGGCGATTACTTCCTGCGGGCTGAGTCCCTTTTCCCGTAGCGAGCGGATGGATCGCGCGTGATCGCGCTTGGCTAGGCGTCTGCCGTTTTCGTCTTTGACGAGTTCGTGGTGAAGATAGACCGGCTCGCGGTATGCTAGCACTGCCTGGAGCTGGCGCTGGACGTGGGTGGCTGAGAAAAGATCTTCGCCACGGGTAACATGGGTGACCCCTTGGAAGTCGTCGTCCACGACTACGGCGAGATGGTATGCGACATCGATGTCCTTGCGGGCGAGGACGACATCGCCGTTCACAGTTTCATCGACTTTGGTCTCCCCGTGCTCCAGATCGTTGAAATGTAGTGTGCCGTGCAGTCGCGCGGCTTTTGAGGAATCGAGCCGCCAGGCGTGGGGTTCTCCGTCCGCGATGCGTTGCGCCGCCTGTTCAGGATTGAGCGCTCTGCAGGTGCCGGGATAAACCTGCGCCTCGTGACTGTGGGGAGCGGCGTGCATTCGCCTCAGCTCCTGCTGGATGTCCTTCCGTGTGCAGAAACAGGGGTAGGTGAGGCCGAGGTCTCCTAGTTTTTTCAATGCATCCGCGTAGGCATCCAGGCGGTCGGTCTGGCGGAGGGGCGTGCCATCCCAGTTCAGTTCCAGCCATTTTAGATCGGTCTCGATTAATCCGTAGTATTCCTCACGGACGCGGCTGGAATCGATGTCCTCATGGCGGAGTAGGAAAAGGCCGCCTTTCTCTTTCGCCAGATCATGCGCCGCCTTCGCTGCATATGCGTGCCCAAGGTGAAGCTCACCGGTGGGGCTGGGGGCGAAACGGGTTACCATGGCGCGTGGAGTTTAGTCGGCAAGTGACTGCGGTGCAACCGTGTCGAACTCTTCCTGCGTAAGCAGAAAGGAACAGTGGTTTAGAAACCGCGTCTGCAACGGCTTCGGAAGACTGGGCTTCAATCTTGGGTTGCGTGGTTTCTAAACCACGGTTCCTCTCCCTATCGGTAAAACACGGTGAAGTAGATCAGCAGCAGGACACCGAGGCCGAAGGTGAAGGCGTATGCTTGGAGATTGCCGGACTGTGCTTTGCGGAAAAGGTTTCCGGTGGATTCCGCGAGGCGGGTGAGTCCACCGACGAGGATGCCGTTGATCAGGATCTCGTCGAAGAAGTGGACGATGGTAGCAACGCCGTCTTGGAGGTATTTGACGATACCCTTCTCGTAGATTGCATCGAGGTAGAAGCGGTTCTTGAAGAGGGGGATGGAGATCGGATCCTTTTCCTTTCCGTTGTAGATTACGAAACCGCCGACCACGCCCACAATCAGTGCGCCTATGGAGAGGAAAGTGACAAAGCCGAAGTGGATCAGATGTCCGCCCTCAGGAGCGATGTAGGCAGGTGCCAGTTTCGATGCGATGAAAGGGAAACCTGCGATCAGCCCCATCACTGCCAGAGCGATTAGAGGAAGAGACATCAGCGGGCCGACCTCTTTGGCGTGCTCCGCGTTTTCCGTGCGGTTCTTCCCGAGGAAAGTAATTACGAAAGCGCGAGTCATGTAGAAAGGGGTCAGAACTGCGACGGCTGCTGCGATCCAGAAGAGATACTGGTTTTTATCATGTGCGGCTTCGAGAATCTGCTCTTTCGAGAAAAACCCGGAAGTAAAAGGAACTGCCATCAGCGCTGCCGTGCCGATGGCGAAGGTGATCGCGGTGATCGGCATTTTTTTCAGCAGACCGCCCATTTTCCACATATTCTGCTCGTGGTGGCAGGCGAAGATGATCGCGCCGGAGCCGAGGAAAAGCAGCGCTTTAAACCACGCGTGAGTGAAAAGGTGGAACATTGCCGCCTCTCCGGCGAGGAGGCCGACGGCCATCACCATATAACCAAGCTGCGAGAGGGTGGAGTAGGCAAGAACGCGTTTGATATCATCCTGCTGGGTCGCCATCAGCGCGGCTATCAGTGCAGTAATGGCTCCTATCCATGCGATGGTGGTTCCTGAGAAGCCTTCGAAGGCATCCGCTCCAATGGAGAACTGGACGCGGAAAAGCATGTAAACACCTGCCGCGACCATGGTGGCGGCGTGGATGAGGGCGGAGACAGGGGTCGGGCCTTCCATCGCATCCGGCAGCCAGATATGAAGGGGAAGCTGAGCGGATTTGCCGACAGCACCGCAGAAGACACAGAGTAGGGCGGCGCCGAGAACACCGGCGGAGACAGTGGCGATACCGCCGCTTTCCGCCCATTGGTTCATGCCTTCAAAGGTGAGTGTCCCGGTGATGCCCCACAGCATCAGGATGCCGATCATGAAGCCGAAGTCGCCGATGCGGTTGGTGAGGAAGGCCTTTTTCGCAGCGTCTGCGGCGGTGTCCTTTTCATACCAGTGACCGATGAGCAGGTAGGAGCTGAGGCCGACCAGCTCCCAGAAGATGAAGGTCATGATGAAATTCGATGCGAGGACGATACCTGTCATCGAGAACATGAAGAGTGCTAGGCCGGTGAAGTAACGAGCCTTTGCGGAATCGTCCTTCATGTAGGCGAGGGAGAAGATGTGAACCAGCAGGCCAACACCCGTCACCACAATCATCATTCCGGTGGAAAGCTTGTCGAGGGTGATGCCGATATCGATTTGCAAGGAGCCGGCTGTGGCCCATGGGAAGGAAAGGGAATCGGTCTTTCCTAGGCAAAGGATTGCGATGACAAACGTAGCGGCAGCCGATGCGGTGGAAACCCAGTGTGCTATTCCGATTTTACGCAGAAACAGCTGGTTCGAAACGGCGGCCAGAAGAGGGAGTATGAGAAGAAGCCAAGGCATGGTCGTGTGCGGGGGAAGATGAGGGGGGAAAGCGCTAAATTCCAAGCATGAAATTCGAAACGGAGGGTTGGTTTTAAGGCGCAGAGCTGCTGTTGTTATCTGATCGATTGATTATCCGTAAAAATTCACAAAAAGGTAGAGCCTGAAAGTGGTGTTCCGGTTTTTTGTTGCTCTGTCTTGCGATTCAACTGTATTGCGCTCCCTCCCGGCTTTCACCGCTTCCCGACGAAGTGGAAGAAGCCACCCAAATACACACCGAAAGACGTATCCATGGCTTTTACACCTTCAAAAGATCACAAGCGCCGCGAGCGGGAGCAGAAGAAACTCGATAAGAAATTTGCCCGCGACGAGGCGAAGGCCGAGCAGCTCCTAGTCAAGCAGGCAGAAGATGAGGCTGCGGAGGTTGCTGCGATCGAAGCGGAAAGACTTGCTGGTATGACCCAGGAAGAAATCGAATTCGAGCAGGAGCTGGCAGCGGAAGAAGCTGCCAATAATAAGTCCGGTGCGGGCAAGTAGGCAATAGACTCCGGTTTATGGACTGATCCCGGGGAAGCACTTGGTGAATTCCGGATCGGTAGGGGCTTCGATTTTTAACGGTTCGCCCGTATGCGGATGTAGTAGTTCGAGCTTTTTTGCCTGAAGTAGCATGCGTGTGTCTGTTCCAAGAATTTTCCCCAGCTCCAAGCTGCGTTCGATACCTGCGTATCGGAAATCCCCCACAATCGGGTAGCCGGCTTCCAGTAGATGGCGACGAATCTGGTGAAAACGCCCGGTTGTAGGAGCGGCTCTGAGTAGAGATAAGACCAGAGCTGGATCGGCAGGGAATGCTGCCTCAGGCGTGACGGCCAAGCGCTGGAACGATGTTTGCGCAGAAAGTGTTTTATCCCCAGAGTCTGCTTGGAGAGGGATCTCGCATTCCCATTGCTCCGGAGTTTTTCCGCACACGATGGCGTGATAGGTCTTTGTGACTTTCCTCTGCTCGAAGGCTTGCTGGGTCAGGCCGGAGCTCTTCTTGTCCAAGGCGAATAGAAGGACGCCAGTGGTAGGGCGATCCAAGCGATGAATCGTAAAGATATGCATTTCGAGCTGATCTCGCAGCCGCTTCATGGCGATCCATTCCGGTCCCTCCACATCGCGCCCGGGGTGGACGAGCATTCCTGCCGGCTTGTCGATGGCGACGAGGTATTCGTCCTGGTAGAGGATATTTAGAGGAGTCATAAAATCTGATGCTGGAAATCCCTACATCTGAGTGATGGCGACGAATTCGCCCGTGAAATGGACGCAATCGTTTCCATTCTCCGAAATGACGCCACCTTCTGCGCATTCGTCTACCAATATCCCCATCAGCGCGGAAAGAGGGATAGCCTCGTGGAGGTAATTCTCCAGATTTTTGGCGGGTTCTCCAGAGGACACGGTTTGTTGTCTAGCTCATGACCTTCTTCACATACATCGCTTTGAGGGCGATGGAGAGGCCGTTCATCTTGCAGTCGATTTCATGGTCGCCATCACGTAGCCGGATAGGCTTGGACTTGGTGCCGGTTTTCAAAACCTCGGAGGTGCCCTTGAGTTTTAGATCCTTGATCATGGCGACGATATCTCCGTTCTCTAGGACGTTGCCATGGGCATCTTTTACGATCCGTTCTTCCGGGGCTTCATCCTCCGGCGGAGCTTCCGGCTTCCATTCGTGGCCACAGGTGACGCATTCGTTGTGGTCGGCCAGGACGAGAATCTCATCCATGGTGCAAAGTGGGCATTCCATGCTCATTGGGGTATAAAGTATAGAATTGAAAGTTTCGGAAGTCAGTGCCCCTTGTTTTTCTTCTTCGGAGGCTCCCATTCTCGGCGTTTGCGGGAGCGGGTGGAGAAGATGACGGGGATGCCCGGAGCGGGGTGCGCCTCGCGGAACTGGTTGGTGAGATATGCCAGGTATGAGTCTCTCATCAGGTGCTTGTCATTGACGAAGAGCACGATGGTTGGGACGGGGATGACCGTGTATTTCTCGTTCACCGCAGCGGTGGCGTAGTAGAGTTTCACGCGCTTCGTCTTGCTATCGGTCGGTGGCGCGTTCTTCAACATGGCAGCCTGGAGGATGCGGTTGAGCTTACCGGTGCCAGGGATTTCTTGCGCGCTATTCTTGATGGCGATGGCCTTCTTTAGGACGTGATCAGTGGAGTCTCCGGTTTTCGCGGAACAGGCGACGAAGGGGGCGTAGGAAAGGAAGAAAAGCTCGCGTTTCACATGGTCTTCTGCCTCGGCGACGCGTTCCTTGTAATCAGCTCCCGGGTGATAGAGGTCGAACTTGTTCAGGACGACGAGGCAGGGCTTTTTCTCCTCAAGGATGAGCTGCGCGATCTTTCTGTCCTGTGCAGTGACGCCAGCAGCAAGATCGATGACGAGGATGCAGAGATCGGAGCGGCGGATGGCTTTTTCCGAACGGATAGCGGAGAAGACTTCGACGGAGTTGTCGCGTTTGCCACGCGGGCGGAGACCGGCGGTATCAATGAGGGTGAAATTTTCACCATTGAAGGAATAGGGCAGATCGACCGCATCACGGGTGGTTCCTGCGATGCTGGAAACGATGGTGCGCTCATCCTTGAGAATCTTATTAATTAGAGACGATTTCCCGGCATTTGGGCGGCCGATGATGGCCAGCTTGATGCCCACCTGTTCGACTACTTCCATGATCTCCGCATCCTCGGTGGCCAGAGGCTCGAGGGTCTCGTCCATCATATCGATGAGTTCGGAGAAATTCCGTCCGTGCTCTGCGGAAACGAAGATGGTGTCTTCAAATCCGAGCTGTGTGAATTCGGAGAAGGCGGCCTCGTGTTTATCGTGATCCACCTTGTTCAGGACGAGGAGGACGTGAGGTTTCGCTTTGCGCAGCTTTTGCGCCAGTGCTTGGTCGACTGGTGTGAGTCCTTCTTGGGCGTCTACTAGGAAAAGGATGAGATCTGCCGTCTCCATGGCGATATCCGCCTCCATGGCGACCTGCTCGCCGAATCCGTCATCCAATGTGGCACCGATACCGCCGGTATCGATAAGCGTGCATGGGTGTCCAGTGATCGTGCAGGGCGCGGCGATTCGGTCTCGCGTGACGCCAGGCTGATCGTGGACGATGGAAATTTTCCGTCCTGCGAGACGGTTGAAGAGTGCCGATTTTCCGACGTTCGGGCGACCTACGATTGCTACGGTGGGCATAAACTTTAAATTCTAAATTTTAATCTCAAGGAAGACCTTACTTACCCGAAGGCACTAAATCTATAAAGAAAAACCCCGCCGATTGGCTTTTAAATGCCGATGGCGGGGTCAACTCGAACGGGGATGGCGGAGCGGACGGGACTTGAACCCGCGACCTCCAACGTGACAGGCTGGCGCTCTAACCAACTGAGCTACCGCTCCATCCCGTTCGGGTGGGGCGGGACGCTATGGAGAGCGCGGCGGGCGTGCAATACCTTTTTTGCGTTTTTGCGTTTTTTTTTTAAGGTCTAACGATGGAGCTTCCTTGATGCCTGTAAATTAACGGGAAAGCCCCCGCTGCGAAGGGTTGGAAAGTTCCGCAAGCTCGACATTTTTAGCATGCCCATCAGTCTTCTGTGATGATTTTCGAGGAACTTGAAGTGTGGTTTGATCCGGTGGCGAGAGCTGGACCCGAGGCGATGGCAGTTGACGAGTGGCTGCTGGGGATCCGCGAAAGGCCGTTGCTGCGTATTTATGGATGGGATGGGAAGTGGGGGAGTCTCGGCTATTTCGGGAATCTGCAGGAAGCGCGAGACCGCATGCCGGGCTTGGAGTGGGTGCGGCGCTGGACGGGCGGGGGGACGGTGGATCACTCGGAGGACTGGACTTACAGCCTGATCGTGCCGAAGGGACATGCTGTTGCGGAGCTCAAAGGTGGTGAGAGCTACCGACAGATTCACGAGGTGCTTGTTCGGGTTTTGAGGGACGAGGTGGGAACTGTTTCGCTCTCTACCGGGGGAGGAGAAGACAGCGGGTCGTGTTTTGAAAATCCCGTGGAGTATGATGTCGAGGACGGCACGGGCACCAAGCTCGCTGGAGCCGCCCAACGGCGTGGAAAATTCGGCCTACTTCATCAGGGTTCGGTTCTGTGCGCCGGAGGGGATTGGAGACTCCGTGGGGAAATTTTCACCGAGAGCCTCGCGAAAAGCTGGTCTGAAGAGGAGATTTTCGTGGATGAGAGGCGTGTCGCGGAGCTGGTGAAAAGGAAATACGGTGCACAAAATTGGCTGGAGCGCTGCTGAGGAAGCTTGACCGCATTCTCCGGAAAATTTACCACAGGTCATGCAGCCAATATATGAGGGGAAAGCAAAGCGCCTGTGGGAAACAGAAGATCCGTCCACATTGCGTATGGAGTTCAAGAATGACGCCACCGCATTCAACGGGGAAAAGAAAGCAACCTTCGAGAGCAAAGGCCGCCTGAACAACGCCATTAGCACCCTCATCTACGAGTATCTGGAAAAAGTCGGCATCCCTACCCATTTCGTCCGCCAGATCGATGATATCAATGTCGAGGTAAAGCGTGTCGAGATCCTCATGGTCGAGGTCATCGTCCGCAATGTTTCCGCAGGCAGCTTTTGCAAACGCACCGGGATGGAGGAAGGACTCGCATTTTCCAAGCCCATCATCGAATTTTCCTACAAGAGCGATGAACTCGGCGACCCTCTCATCAACGACGACTACATCCGGGAGATGAAACTCGCCACTCCCGAAGACCTCGCCCACCTCCGCGAATCCGCACTCAAGGTGAACGAAATCCTGACCGAGTTTTTCTCAGAGGTCGGACTCATGCTAGTCGACTTCAAACTCGAATTCGGCCGCCTTCAGAGCGATCCTTCAACCATTGTCCTAGCAGACGAGATCAGCCCGGACGGCTGCCGCCTGTGGGACGCCAAGACCGGTGAAAAAATGGACAAAGACCGCTTCCGCCGCGATCTCGGCGGCGTCATGGAAGCCTACGAGGACGTCCTCGCTCGTATCAAAAATCGCCTCGCTACGGAATCCAACTAAACCCAATCATGAAAATCCCCGCTCTCTTCTGCCTCTTCTGCCTCTTCGCCGTATGCCTCCTTGCTGGATGTGCCGGGGAAAAACAACAACTCGTCGTCAAGCAATACATTCTCAGAGATCAAGGTGCCACTGGCAACGGGGATCCAATGGTCCGGCAGGAAAAGCTCCGCCGCCTCTACGGAGCGGTAAGTCTTGAGGAGAGGAAGGCCAAGCTCGGCCAGTATTACACCATCCTCTGGAGCCTCCCTGAATCCTCCGGATCGGATCGCAAAATCGTCTTCCGTTACCAACAGGGCGGCAGCGGCAGTCGCGTGAAGACGATGACCCGCCAGATATCCCAAGGATCGCCCGATGGCAAAGAGGAATTCGCAGTCATAGGTGATGACTACTTCGATGATGGTCGCGTCCTCGCATGGAAGACGGACCTTTTGGTCGATGGTAAAATCGTCGCCTCCGAGAAATCCTATCTTTGGGAATAAAATTCAAATTTCAAAACTCAACTTTCAAGGAAGAAAGTTGAGCCAGGATCCTCACAGTTATAACTTCACAAGTAAATCCGCGTCCATTGCGGTTGCTCTTCCCCACATCCCTAACTCTTCATTGAAGTTTGAAATTTAGAATTTAAAGTTTTGAGAATCGAAGTCCTAAATACCGGCACCGAGCTACTCCTCGGTAACACCCTCAATACCCATGGCGGCTGGTTCGGTCGCCAGCTTTTCACGATGGGGCTGCGCGTCGCCCGGCAGGCCACCGTGCCTGACGGCGATGCGATCCGTGAGGCTTTCGAGGAAATGGTGGTTCGCGCCGACGCCATCATCGTTACCGGCGGTCTCGGCCCCACCAGCGATGACCTCACCCGCGAGATCGTCGCAGAAACCCTCGGCCTGGAACTCCATCAGGACGAGCAAGCACTTCGCACCTTGTCAGACTTTTTCGCCATCCGCAATATGCCCATGGTCGAGGTAAATCTCCGCCAGGCTCAAGTTCCCGTCGGCGCCGATGTGCTACCGAATCCGAACGGTACTGCCCCCGGTCTCTACCTTCCTCCACGGATTAATAGCCGCTCCTCTTGCGCTGTATTCCTCCTTCCCGGCCCGCCGCGGGAGCTCTATCCGATGTTCCACGAAGAGGTCGCCCCACGCCTCCGCGCCCTCTCTGGCGTTGAGGACATTCCCGGGGTCTGCGAACTTAAATTCACTGGCATAGGGGAAAGCGATTTCCATCACGGCATCGACGACGAACTCGCCGCCATGCCAGGTTTTGAATACGGCTACTGCGCACGCATGGGTGAGGTGGACCTCCGCCTCATCGGAAATGACGAACAAATTGCCGCCGCCCGATCACTTGTCCTGAAGAAGTTTTCAGAATACCTCATCAGCGCCGACGGCTCATCCCACGAAGCAACTGTCATCCGCCTCCTACGGGAAAAAGAACTGAAACTCGCCACCGCCGAAAGCTGCACCGGCGGCCTCATCGCCCATCGCCTGACAAACGTCCCCGGAGCCTCCGAGGCGTTCACCCACGGTTGGGTCACCTACGCGAACGAAGCCAAGATCGGCCAGATCCACGTCCCCGCCGAGACCATCGCCACCCACGGCGCCGTCAGCGAGGAAACCGCCCGCGCCATGGCGGAAGGAGCTTTGAAAGAAAGCAACGCCGACCTCGCAATCTCCGTCACCGGCATAGCTGGCCCCACCGGTGGCACCGAGGACAAACCTGCCGGCACCGCATGGCTCGCCCTCGCTAGTAAGGATGGTGAAACAATCGCCCGGAAGATCTACCACCCCCGCAACCGAGAAGATTTCAAAGACTCCGCCTCCCAATCTGCCTTGGATATGATACGGCGGCGGCTCGTTTCCGGCGGGTAACCGCTGCGGACGATTCCCGTCTTGCTAAGATTGGATGATGAATAAATCATCATCCTCTGGTGAGGTTCTGATCGTCCTGCATAAATTGCGCGCATGTTTCGTCCCTCCCTTCACCGGGGTGTTCGATGCTGCACGCACTTTCGCCCAGAACGACTTAGCACTCCACCGTTCCAATAATTGGATGAGAATGGAGGTAATTGGATGGCTTTGGGGGATTTGGAGGTAAGTTCCCGCATGCGCATTCCGCTTCCACCGGAGATTCTACCGACCAATGAGATGCTGACCTTGATCGCCGCCATGGATGAATTCAAGGGTGAGTGGCGTGGGCTTGGAGACATCGGGCCAGAAACCCTGCGGTCTCTCCGGCGCATCGCCAGCCACGATCGAAAGCGCTGGGTCATCCACTCGAATCGAAGGAGCGAAGCTCAGCGATGGCGAGGTCGAGAAGCTCGTCGGCAACCTAGGCAAGGAGTCCTTCCAATCCCGCGACGAACAGGAAGTCGCTGGCTACGCCTACGTGATGGAATCGATTCAATCCGCATGGCCGGATCTCCGGGTGGCTGAGAGCATCCTGCTTCAACTGCATCGAGACCTCCTACGCTACAGCCACAAGGATGAGCGACATAGAGGCCAATGGAAGACCCTCGACAACCATGTCGCGGCCTTCGATACGGAAGGAAAGCAGGTGGGAATCGTGTTCGAAACGGAGACACCATTCGAGACTCCCATGCTGATGGAAAAGCTCCTGAGTTGGTATGTGAAGGAAGAAGCTGACCCGATCCTGCACCCTTTGCTTCGAATCGCCGTGTTTAACGTCGTGTTCCTCGCCATCCATCCGTTCTAGGATGGCAACGGAAGGCTCTCGCGTGTCCTGACGAATCTAATGCTGCTCCGGGCTGGCTATGCCTACGCATCCTATACCTCACTCGAAAGCGTCATCGAGCACAACAAGGAGGCCTACTACCTTGCCCTGCGGCGCACCCAAACTTCGTTTCAGAAGGAAACCGATTGGGAACCGTGGATCCTTTTTTTTCTGCGGGCACTGAGATCACAGATCGGAGGCCTGCGGGACCGCTTGGCACCGCCCACTGGACAACCGAATGACAACGTCGTCCCGGGCAACTTGTCGCCTCTGGCGGAACGCTTACACAAGCTACTTGAAGAACGGAAAACCCTCTCGGTCAGCGATGCAGCCGAGGCACTCGGAGCGAACCGCCATACGCTGAAAGACAAGTTCACCGAGCTGATCGAGAACGGTTACGCCGAGCTCCGAGGAAAGGGACGAGGAGCGCACTACCGTCCTGTGAACAAGTAGCACTCGAAGTCATCGACAGGCCAACCGACATGTTCGCCTGCAGCTTCCGCGAAGGCGGAAGGCTACCAGAGACGCTTGGACGCGAAGGCACGGACGGAACCGGATTTGAGATAGGTCTCGAAGGCCTCTGCCTGCTCGCGGGTGGAGAACGCGAAGTAGGTAACCAGCTTCCAGGGTTTGAACTTCGCGGTGTGGGGGGGGGCGCCTTCGTTGTGCTTTTTGAGGCGGGCTTTTAGGTCGGCGGTCAGGCCGATGTAGGTTTGGAGTGGAATGGAGATGCTTCGGATGAGGTAGACGAAGTGCATCTTGTTGCGCCGGAGTTGGAGGGTTGTTTGGACGCGTAAGCCCTCCTTCGCCACCTACTTTGCCAAGGCTACGAAGGTCGCGAAGGCTTCGGCGGGCAGCCTTCGCCAAGGCCACGTCAGTCAAGCAGCTGGCTTGCCAGCCGTAGCCTTGGCGAAGGCTGGTGGAGGCGAGGGGAGTCGAACCCCTGTCCGGAACGCCATCTGCGAAGGCGTCTACACGTTTAGCGGATCATCTGGTGTTTCGGAAACGCTGGGCCGACCCGCCGCGTTGTGTTTCCTAGGAGCCTGTTTAGTCTCGATGGCATGCCCGGTTCCCCGGCTCACCATCCAGTCTGCTAAGTTTCGCTTCCTCCCTTAACAGACATCGGGGAATCGGCGTTGCCGTCAATTAAGCAGCAAGTGCGAGCTCGTTAGAGTTTGCATTTATGTGTGTTGGGCGGCTTTTTTAAGAGGCCAACCGACCAACCTCTACGTGCAGCCAGCGC
>TARA_B110000037_G_scaffold208001_1_pt1 | contig 32188 bp, 27 predicted proteins | sample TARA_B110000037 | Tara Oceans TARA_B110000037 (sample SAMEA4397196) | marine metagenome | biome: Polar Biome; feature: [MIX] marine epipelagic wind mixed layer (ENVO:01000061); material: water (ENVO:00002006), including particulate matter (ENVO:01000060) such as... | depth 10-100 m | reverse complement strand
GATGGTTGCGCTTCGTGATATCCCCGGCGGACTTGAGATTGAACTTTTCAAATCCATCACTCCGGTCCAGCTGAATGATGCGAAATTCACGAGCAAGCAATGGACCTACATTCCCACGAAAGGCTATGGCGGACGAAACTTTGGAACGGAAATTCTGCCTCTCTTCCCAAGCGCGAACTCAGTGAGAATGGGAAATGGATCAAGCTCGCGATCCCAGGGATTCGCGACAATTCACCTCCCTATGTGACGGAGAAGAACTAGAGCAACGAGAACGTGGGCTGGGTCATTGAAGTGAAGATCGACCAACTCCCGCTCTACAAGAATGCCGCATGGTATACCATGATTCATCATCAGGGAGGGGGAGCCGATGCCGCGGTGGCTTAATCGATTTCCGCCAAGGAGGACCCCATAGGCTATGCCAAAGCCCAATTCGCGGCGGTTTGCGCGGCTTGTCACGCCCTTGATGGGTCACGTCTTGGGCCCGTCCCTGAATGGGATCCATGGACGGAAACAGAAGGTCATTCGGAATGGCAAGACGGTGGAGGTCACGATTGATGACTCCTATCTCCTCCGCGCCATCAGCGAACCACTCGCCGAAGCCCCCGTCGGATATCCCCCGGCCATGCCAAATCTCAGCCTTTCCGATGTTGAGCAAAAGGCGCTCGTCCAGTGGATCATGGGACTTAAATAATTTGGTCTTTTCATTTTCGTGTGAGATTGACGGTAATCTAAGCGTAGCCCTGCAGAAATCTATGAAGCACCTTTGGTCATTTCTTCTCATTCTTCCACTTGCCGCGGAGGACAAAGTTCCGCTTCCCGGTGAACAGCCCTTCAAAACGAACTGTGCCGCCTGTCATATGCTCGCGAGTGCGGTCGTCGGTCCTTCGTTGGTGGCTCTTGCCAAGACCTACCCGAAGGACAAACAGGAGGAGTTTACTGCGTGGGCCAAGACTCCCGGGAAAAAGAATACCAATATGATTCAAATGCCCTCAATGGCTCACGTGCCCGAAGCGGACTTGGGGGGGATTCATACCTACATTCTGTCTGTGACTGATGGAATCAAAGAGAAGCCCGGCAAGGCGCTTTATCCCAAATTCAAAGAACCCAAACGTCAGCTGCCATATGTGGTCCGGGCTTCCATGCCTGACTCCAGTCCCGCTTCCGTTGGTGTGGTTCTCGAAAATGGACTGAGTGTCTGTTGGGATACCGAGGCCTGCCGCTTTCGCTATGCTTATGTCGGCAATAAGACAAACCTCTTCAGCATATGGCGTCCGGCTTCCTTGCCGGAGAAACCCTATTTCACCGAGACGGCTGATGTCCTGATCCACTCTGCGACAAGTGATGATAAACTGGGGATTTTCTTCCCAATCACGGCCAAGCTTCAGTTTCGTGGATATCGTCTCGTCGATAAGAACCCTGAGTTTCACTACACCCTCGGTAGTATTGAAATTCGGGAGCTCATCGCAGCGGGGAAAGATCCCGAAAGCGTAATTCGTCGATTCACAGTCACAAATGTTGATCGATCTTTGCTCTTCGATCTCAGTCACAAAGGAAAAGCCACCCTTTCGTCGGACAAAGGAATTCTTAAAGACGGAAGGCTCACCCTGACTGCCGAAGAAGCGAAATCCTTCACTCTCACCATCACCAAAAAATGAACCGACTTCTTCTCTCTCTGCTCGCGACGACGGCTCTTTCTTTCGGCAAAGATTGGCAGGACTACTATCAGATTGAATCAGTCCCGTTGCCCGCTGGAGTCGATAACCAGATTGGCGGCATCACCACGCTGCGCGATGGTCGAATTGCGACCTGTTTTAATAGTGGCGAAATTCAAATCTTCTCTCCAGAGACCAAAACCTGGTCACTTTTTGCACAAGGTCTCTCGCTTCCGCTCGGAGTCATTGAAGAAGAGGACGGTTCACTCGTCACGATGCAGTGGGCCGAACTCACTCGCCTTCGCGACACTGACAAGGATGGGGTTGCCGATCTCTATGAGACAGTTTGCAATGACTTTGGCCTTACCGGAAACTATCATGAATTCGCCTATGGTCCGACCAGAGATTCCAAGGGGAACTTTTACGTCAGCCTTAATGCCGCTTCCAATGGCGAGGGGATTCAGGACCGCATTCGCGGGCCCTGGATCGACATCGGTCTTGATCGGGAATCCCATCTCGCTTCCAAAGGCGGAGACAATTGGCAAAAGAACAAGGGTAAGACCGGTCGCATGTATTCCCGTGTTCCTTATCGTGGGTGCGTTTTGAAAATCACGCGGAAAGGCCGGAGTTCTGTTTTTGCCTACGGTTTTCGATCACCCGATGGCATTCACGTTGATAAGAATGATCGACTCTGGATCACTGACAATCAGGGCGATTGGCGTGGCACCAGCCCGCTCTATCATGTCACCGAAGGTGGCTTCTACGGACATCCGGCTTCGCTCGTTTGGAAGAAGAATTGGACCCGCGACCCGCTCAAAGTACCGGTTGAGGAACTTGAATCAATGCGCACTCCCGCTGCGGGGCTTTTCCCCCAGGGCGAGCTTGCGAACTCGCCGACCCAGCCCATCGACACCATTTCCCCAAAGCTCTTTGGACTGCCTGAGGGGGAACTTTTGATTGGCGATATGAATCAAAAACACCTCATTCGTTTTCTTCCGGAGAAGATTGGAGATGTGATGCAGGGGGCTCTGATCCCCTTTCTGGTCAGCCCTGATCTCGGAATGGGAAATCATCGCTTTTCCTTTGATCAAAAAGGGGGGCTGTGGATTGGAAAAACTCATATCAAGTGGGCGGGAGACGAGGGCATCAAGAGGGTCACCTTTAAAGGTCAGCAGCCTTTGCTTGCGACGGGTGTGAGTCTTTTAAAGGACGGTTTTAAGGTTACCTTCAACCGTGGCCTGAAAGAAATTCCCCAGCTGGAGATCTCGCGTCACACCTACCGATATCAAAAAAAGTATGGATCTCCGAAAGTGGACTTGAAAAAGATGAAGGCCGCGCAGGCGCTGCTTTCCGATGATGGAAAAGTTTTGACGGTAAAACTCTCCGAAATTACGGAACGGCGTCTCTACACCATAAAGGTGAAGGGTGCAGTTGATACAGAGGGACATCCTCTCATGGGCGACGTGCTACGTTATAATGTTGTGAAAAAGCGGGGCGAGTAGCGCGGTAGCTCTTCACGGGAAGGCCGGCAGTCTGTGAAAGCAGCTTGTCTTCGAGTATCGACACGTCGGAGATCGGAAGTTGACCCTGCGGACCGCGAAATCATAGGGTTTTGCTCATGCCCAAAAAGAAATCTTCATTATCCGATCTGTTTCGAATTACCACGCCTGCCGCTGCTCTTGCGTTTTCGGTTGCTGCGTCTGCTTCCTATGCCGAGGAAGATATGAGTAAACCGGTCATCAAGGTTGAAAAGAAAAAGGACGCGAATGGCAGAGAGGGTGTCTACATGTATATCGACGGGATGAAGGTCCATGAGACCGACACGACCAAACAGCCTCTTCCCCCGGTGGTCACTCCCGGCGATAAACTCGGCGCTCCTCCTTCTGATGCCGTTGTTCTTTTCGACGGGACTGATAAGTCCTTCAAAGCCAATTGGGCGGATACCAAGGGCGGCGATAGCAAGTGGAACGTGGTTGATGGGGCCATGGAATCGGTGCGCGGAGCGGGATACCTTCAGTCGAAGGAGAAGTTTGGTTCCTGCCAGCTTCATATCGAGTGGGCGTCTCCAGCCAAAGTCCAAGGCAATGGCCAGGGACGGGGTAACAGTGGGGTCTTTCTCATGGGAACCTATGAGGTTCAAGTCCTCGACAGCTTCGATAACCAAACCTATGCCGATGGACAGGCCGGTGCTCTATACGGTCGATCCAAGCCCCTCGTAAATGCCTCGCGGAAGCCTGGTGATTGGCAGTGCTACGATATTATTTTTCACCGCCCGCTTTTTGACAAAGAGGGAAAGGTCACTCGTCGTGCCACTTTCACCATTCTCCACAATGGTGTTCTCATTCAAGACCACACCGTTCTCAGTGGTGGCACCGGCTGGCGTGGACCTCATGCTGCCTCAGATTACAAGGCGCACGCCGACAAGCTCCCCATCTCCATGCAGGATCACGGGAACCCTGTGCGCTTTCGCAACGTCTGGGTGCGTGAATTGAAGGATAAGTAGAGATCCTCCTCTAATTTACGTTCATCGAACGGTGGGGCTTGTCTCCACCGTTTTTCTTTCTGGCCAAGGCAAAGAATCAAAAAGAAGATGGCTTATAAAGTTCCTGTGATCTGAATTCGGTAGAAGTTCTTACCCGATAGTTCATTGGTCGGAGTGGTCGATTGATACTTCAAAGTGGCGGTGCCGTCTCCATTGTTCGTGGTCGACAGGTGGATCAGGTTCGCTGCGTCCCAGTCTGAAAGGTCAGCACTGGTTTGAAGGGTGTAGGAAATACCAACTGCGGCCAGATTGATGCGAAATTCGATCGCGAGGTGTTCGGTGCCCCCTCCTGCTATGGCCTCATTCCCGAGTTGCAGAGCAGGGGTGGACGTGTTGCTGCCGTCGCTTGTGCCCATCGCGTATTCGAGGAAGGCATTGTATCCATCGCCATCCTGATGCGGGACCGGCGGACCTGCACCTCGATGGGGGTGCCGTTGTGGAGTTGGATTGCGATGAGACCGGAGGCGCGGCGTTTTTCTTTGTCGTTATCGACAACTTTGCTCATGAGAACACTGTTGATCTTGTGGCCGAGGCGATTTCTCATGGCGAGATCACCGTCGAACGCATTCCGGGAAAGCTTCGGGTCGAAATCGATCACGTCTCCAGCGCCATTGGTGATGGAGGTCAGTTCCCTATCCGGCCCATTCTTGAACCTTTCAGAAAACGCTTTCATGGTCGGCGTCCGTGCGGCGGCGGCAAGGGTTTTTAGATGCTTAGCGAAGGCCTTGAGCTCATGCGTCCAAGGTCCGAGTTTTCCAGTAGGAGGCCGGATTTCGGCTACTTACCGATGCAGAACAGGTGTTCCTCTCCGCGAAGGAACCATTTTCCATCGGTAATGACAGGTGAAGCCCAGAGAGGTTCGCTGAGTTCCATCCTGGCGACTTGTTGAAATTCCTTGCCAGGTTTCACCACGGTGATCACTCCTTTTTCAGAGCTGAACACGACGTGATCACGAAGCACGATGAGCGAGGCTGAATGTTCGCGACCGAGCTTTTGTTTCCACAGGAGTTCTCCTTCGCGCGCTTTGCGACAGGTAGCGGTGCCGGAATCTGAAACGGCGACATAGAACCCATCGACAACAACCGGGCTAGGGACGTAGGATGCGTCCCTGCGGGTGTGCCAGATGACGTGGGTTTCGGTGACGTTTCCGCTGCCAGTTGGATCAATCGCCATCATGTGTTTGGTGGGAAACCCACAGGTCATGTAGAGATATTTTTCATCGTAAACCAGCGAGGCGACAAACTGATCGGTGGGGCCGTCAACGATCCAATGTTGTTTTCCAGTGTCGGGATCGTAGGAAGCCACACTCTTGCTTCCTGAGAGGATGAGTTGATTGCGATCGCCGATCGCTCGCAACAGGGGAGTGCAATAACTCCGTGTTTTGTTGGGGCGGGGAGTCTTCCAAATTTCTTTTCCAGTTTTGGTATCGAGCGCGACGATGTAGGCGTTTCCGTCGTGATCGCCATTGATGATGACCTTGTCCTGCCATAGGACGGGGCTGGAGCAATATCCGTGAATGCTCGAGAATATGCCGGGGCGTTTCTCCCAGATTTTGTTACCGTCGAAATCGTAGGCTGCGATAAACATCTGCTCCTGATCGAGAAAGCTGACGAAGATGGAGCTTCCGTCTGTCACCGGGGTACTGGATGCCCGGCTGTTTTTGCGATGCACCTTTTCGATGGGAGCCTCGAGCACGGTTTTCTTCCAAATGGTCTTGCCTGATTTGAGATTGAGGCGCATGAGGATCCGTTCGCCGGTGTCTTCATCAGCCGAAACTAAAAACAGAGCTTCGTCCCAGATGACAGGCGAAGCATGGCCTTTGCCGGGAACTTTCACCTTCCACTTCAGATCTTTTTCGACTGACCATTCGAGGGGAGCTTTTGTGTCGGGAACAATTCCGTCTCCGGTAGGCCCACGCCATCCGGGCCACTGTCCGGCGAGGCCGGTTGATACGAGGCTTAAAACCAAAAGTCCGAATTTTGTGATCATGATCCTTCTCCCTACGGCGCAAAACGATGGTCCGTTTCAATCTCAGTTTGACAGTCTGAAATTTGGAGACCGTGCCTATCGCCTATCGGGACGAAAATGATGCTGATCACAGTCTCCTTCAAGGGCCCGTGACTGAAGACCATGAATCGCCGGGGTAGGTGAGCGGACCACGAAATTCTAAATGAGGACGGGAAACTTCCCTGCGTGCGCGGTGGAGGGTTGGTCGAACGATGCCTCCGTGGTTGGAGTTGAGTAGGCCAAGGTCATCCGCGCTGCCACCAAGGAGCGTGCCACATTCTGGATTCCCGCTGAACTGCGCTAGTCGTTCGGACTCGATCAACTACACTCTCTTGCAAGCATCCGCTTCTCCGCTCCGTATCCTCTCCTTAACATATGAAAACCGCTCTCGCTGCCCTCGTTCTTGTTCTCTTCGCCTTCACCGGCCCCGCCCTCTTTGGTGAAAAGGCAGCCCAGACCGTCGCTACGAAAACTGACGGCAAAAAGAAGGTCGTCTTCATGGCCGGTCGGCGCAGCCATGGCTACGGCGCCCACGAACATCGGGCCGGCTGCATGCTTCTCGCCAAGCAACTCAACAAGCACATGAGCGATCGGCTCACGGCTGAAGTGCACGTCGCGAAAGAGTGGCCGGGGAATGCCTCTGTGCTCGAAGACGCTGACGCCATCGTCTTCTACTGCGATGGCGGTGGAGGCCACATGGCCAATCAACATCTCGAAGGTCTTGATGTGAAACTCAAGGACGGTTGCGGACTGGCCTGCCTGCACTACGGCGTCGAAACTACCAAGGGCAAAAGCGGCGATAAGTTTCTCGAGTGGATGGGCGGATACTTCGAGGCCCACTACTCGGTCAATCCGCATTGGGACGCCGAATTCAAAGAGTTCCCCGAGCACCCCATCACGCGCGGCGTGAAGCCCTTCAAAATTCGCGATGAATGGTATTTCAACATGCGTTTCGTGGAAGGCATGAAGGGTGTCACTCCGATCCTCTCGGCTTACCCGCCGAAGGAGACCATGAAGCGCGGTGACGGCGCGCACTCCGGCAATCCCCACGTGCGTGCTACGATGGAGAAAGGTGAGATCCAACACGTGGCCTGGGCCTACGAACGGCCCGCCGGCGGCCGGGGCTTCGGCTTCACTGGCGGCCACTTCCATCGAAACTGGGGCGATGATAACTTCCGCCGTATCGTCCTGAACGCCCTCACCTGGGTTGCTAAGGCTGAGGTCCCCAAGGACGGGGTGCCCTCCGACAAGATCACCGCGGCGGACCTCGAAGAGAATCAGGACTTCCCAAAGCCGGGCAGCAAGAAGAAGTAGGAGCGCTAGTGGTTGGCCATGTCCCCCCCTTTCTCCTGCCTGCTCCCCTTGTAATCGAAACGCCGGCCAAATGATCACTTTTTCTGATTCTAGCCCCTACAGTCGCCGCTCTTTCCTGCGGGTCGGTGGGTTGGGACTCGGTGGGCTGACACTCCCGCAACTCCTCGGTTGGAAAGCTGCGGCAGCGCAAGCGGGTCTCCCCGTCAAAGACAAGGCGGTCGTCTTTCTTTTCATGCACGGCGGACCGCCCCAGCAGGAAACTTTCGATCCCAAGATGGATGCGCCGTCAGAGATTCGCAGCGCCACCGGCGAAGTGAAAACCACGCTTCCTGGAGTCACCTTCGGCGGCACCTTTCAGAAACTCGCGAAGCAAGCGCATCGCATGGCAGTCGTGCGTTCCTACACCACGGGCAATGGCAACCACGACATCAAGCCCATCGTCGGCAAGGACACTTTGAATGCCAACATGGGCGCGCTCTATGCCCGGGTGGCCGGGGCCAATGTTCCGAGCACTGGCATGCCCCGCAACGTTGCGCTTTTCCCCCGGGCAGTTGATCCCGCTGCCCAGGAGCGCGTGAAGAATTTCGGAAACTTCCTAGCCAGTGGAACAGTGGGATCGGGCTACGCGCCCTTTGCTCCCGGCAGTGGCAAGAATGGGCTGCAGAATGACATGACGATGTGGATGTCGCGCAGGCGGCTCGAAGATCGCATGTACCTCCTCAACAAGATCGACAACCTCAAGCGTGCAGTCGATGGCGGTGCCGCAGACGGACTCGGCAAACTCCAACAACAGGCGGTTGAAATGATCATGGGAGGGATCTCGGATGCCTTCGATCTCTCCAAGGAAGACCCGCGCACTCTCGCCCGCTACGACACCGCTCCCCTAGTGAATCCAAATTCGATCAGCAAGTTGTGGAATAACCACAAGAACTACCGCGATCATGGACAGTCTCTCGGAAAACTCATGCTGATGGCACGCCGTCTTTGCGAACGCGGCGCAGGCTTCGTAACCGTGACCACCAACTTCGTGTGGGACTTCCACTCCGACAAGAACAACGCCGGAGTGGCCGAAGGAATGGCCTACGTCGGGGCCCCCTTCGATCACGCAGTCTCCGCATTCCTCGACGACGTCCATGAACGCGGACTGAGCGACAAAATTCTCCTTGTGTGCTGCGGAGAGATGGGTCGCACTCCCAAACTCGCCGCGAATGGCGGACGCAATCACTGGGGGCGACTCGCTCCTCTCATGCTCTCGGGCGGCGGACTCAAAATGGGGCAAGTGATCGGTGAATCCACCTCGGACGCCGGCGAGCCGGCCTCGAACGCGGTGACCACCGAGAACCTAATCGGCACAATCATGCACACCCTCCTCGACCTTGGCGATGTGCGCGTGATGGAGAGTTTGCCGCGCGACGTCCACAACATCATCACGAGCGCGAATCCGATCCCGGAGCTGGTGTAGAGTCTGACAACAGCAGCCCCGCGATCTCCCCGTTTCGAGTGGAGAAAGCCTGCAATCCAGCAGCTAGGAGTTTGCTTTCTGGGTGGAGCGCCTGAGGGGGCGGGAATGGCTACAAAGAATCACACCACCCGAGGGGATTCTTAATCCTAGCTTTCTCTTCCCTATCCAATTCTCTATGCGTTGTCTGATGCAAAGGATCTTCTTAATTGTCTGCGCTCTGCTTTCGTCTTGTGGCCCAGAGGGAAAAATAAACCCGCCGAGTCATTCAATCACCCCCTTGGTTAAAAACCAGGCCCGGATCATCGCCCCGGGCAAGCTGGACACACGCAAAGAAAAACGGGCTGCAACACCACGACTTCGGAAAACCTGCTATTGGCTCGAGAAGGAACGGAGAGACGGGGCTGATCTTCAAGCGGTCATTGCACAAGCACACGCTGTCACCAGTCCCGCCAGCCCCATTTGTGTGAAGATCCTCTGTCACGCGTCACACATTATTCACACAAAAGTCACACAAATAAGCGCGAATAGGGCCGAATTGGAGCAAACGTTATCTGGAGGACTTAGCCCCACGTCAGCCTTGCAGCCCTTATTTATCGATGACAACAAGGGTTTGGGTATGATTCTCCGACAGGGAATCGAATCTGGATCGACAGTTTGCCAAATCGCTCCGCTCTTCGGTCAAGGCAGCGAGTCCCGCGTTCAAGCTGATGACGTCGAAGGAGGGGAGGCTCCTCTGAATAAGGAGTCCTTGAGCGATTTGAGTTCTTTCACCCTGATCGTTTTGCCTGACACTCAAGGTTACGCAGATACCAGGCACAAAGAGACGCAGAAACACTGGCCAATCATCGGTGATCAGCGCTCCTGCTTTTTCAAGCAGACCGAATGGATCAAGAAACACAAGGAGAAGATGAATATCGTTATGGCGGTGCATGTGGGAGACATCACCCAGACCGAACACGATGAGGAATGGCGGATAGCGGATACCGCTTTCAAGACTATTGATAACCATGTCCCCTACGTTTTGTGTTCGGGAAACCATGACATGGGATATTCACCAGAACGCCGAACAACCAGCCAATCCCGCAAAAGCCATTTCAGTTCCTATTTTCCTCCTTCGCGTTTCTTAGATAACCCTCTTTATGACCCGCATTTCGGAACGGAGAAGAAGCTCCATTTTCGAGAAGAGGGGAAGATTGAGAACTACTACGTCTATCTGCGAGAGGGAGGAATGAAGTTCCTGATCCTCACCCTAGAGTTTAAGCCCCGGAATGAAACCCTGGCATGGGCAAACAGAGTTGTTGCGGCCCATCCTGGATACCGGACTATTGTGGTCACACATGGCTATCTCACGAGTAAAAAGGGACAACGGGCAGATCTTGCCAATTATTCGATAGAAGGTAACTCAGGAGAATCAACTTGGGAGAAATTCGTCAGCCGCCACAAGAACATTTTCTTGGTCCTTTCCGGGCATAGCATGGAGAACCGACTAACCAGTAACGGCAAGAATGGGAATATCGTGCATCAGGTTCAGGCAGACTACTGGTATTGGGACATCCCCGAAATTAAGGCGGGAAGCGGCTTCTTGCGGATCATGACGTTCCGGCCTGACAAGGACATCATCGACGTTCAAACCTATTCGCCTGTGCTGGATCAATTCCTCACGCGATCTAAAAGCAAATTCTCGTTGGACTACCTCATGGATGACGAAAGGAAATAGAGCGCTTGGTATGTAAGGGCTCTCTCATTGCCCGTGATGCGCAAGAGGCTAGTTTTTGAGATCGGCGCAATTTTCCGCTCTCGATGCCCGTATCTATGCGCTATACCTTGCCGAACTAATTTCTGATGCTTTACCGCTCCTTTCTCGTCCTTTTTCTCTGTCTTCCCGCCGTCAGCGCGAAAGTAAGCTTCAACGAAGATATCCGACCCTTGTTGTCCAACCGCTGTTACCGCTGTCACGGCCCGGACGAAGGGGATCGGAAAGCGAAGCTCCGCCTCGATACCCGTGAGGGTGCCTTGAGAGAACGCAAGGGCTTTGCCGCCATCGTGCCGGGTAACATTGAGGATAGTGAGCTGATTTACCGCATCATCACGGACGATGAAGATGAGATGATGCCTCCTCCAGGAAAGGCGAAGCGTTTCACTAAGGAGCAAATCGACCTCTTTAAGCAGTGGATCGAGGAGGGGGGCGATTATGAAGTCCATTGGTCCTACACGAAACCAGTTCGTTCGGAAGTTCCGGAAGTCGCGGATCAAACATGGAGTGTGCGAAGCCCGATCGATGCCTTCATTCTGGATCGTTTGAATAAGGAAGGGCTTTCTCCGAGTCAGGAAACGGATCGCTACACTTTGATTCGCCGTGTCTCATTGGATTTGACCGGGCTGCCTCCAACGAAGGAGGAAGTGGATGCCTTTATTGCCGATCAGAGCGATGACGCGTATGGGAAACTGGTCGATCGACTGCTGGCCAAACCCGCTTTTGGGGAACATTGGGCGCGGATGTGGTTGGATTTGGCGCGGTATGCGGATTCGGCGGGCTATGCGGACGACCCCGGGCGGACGATTTGGGCCTACCGAGATTGGGTGGTTCGGGCGTTCAATGCCAACATGCCTTTTGATCAATTTACCATCGAGCAGATTGCCGGAGATTTACTTCCAAATCCGACCGAGAAGCAGCTCATCGCGACGGCCTTCCATCGGAACACTAAGACGAACAACGAAGGAGGAACCAGTGACGAGGAGTTTCGTAATGTTGCGGTGGTTGATCGTGTCAATACGACGATGGCGACCTGGATGGGAACGACGGCAGCCTGTGCCCAGTGTCATACCCATAAGTATGATCCCATTACCCATGCCGAGTATTTTCAAATGTTCGCGATCTTCAATCAATCGGAGGATGCGGACCGCCGAAATGAATCCCCGATCATTCAAGTGATGGGCGATAAGAACGATGACCGGGCGGCGATTACGGGGGAGATCGCGGCGCTTGAAAAAGAGGCGCTTGTTCCGGGGAAGCACGACCCCAAGGCACTGGCGAAATGGGAATCGGATTTGAAAGCGAGCGCCAGACAATGGCAGGTGCTAAGGCCCACCAAGATGATGGCGAGCTCCGGTGCGACCTTCAAGGCGGGGTCGGATGGCTCTCTATTGGTGAGCGGAAAAACGGCCAGTAGCGATGATTACACGATTACCGCATCCAGTAAGTTGAAGAAAATCACGGCGCTCAAGATCGAGGCCTTGACCTATGATAAGTTGAAAAGTGGTGGTCCCGGGAGAACGGGTAATTTTGTGATCAACGAGATCGAACTCAGTGCGGGCAAGACTAAGGCTTCATTTTCAAAAGCCACTTCGACTTACGATCAGAGTAAGTTTGGAGCTGCAGCGGCCATCGACGGTAATGCTGGCAAGGACTCCGGATGGGCGGTTGGTGGCGCGCTTGGTCAGGATCACCATATCGTGGTGGAAATTAAAGAACCGCTGGATGGAAGCGAGTTGAGTCTAAAATTGCTCCAGCGGTATCCTGATCATCCTCTGGGTCGCTTCCGTATCTCTGTCACGGAGTCATCGGAACCTTCCGTCGCAGTGCCAGCTTCAATAGTCACCATTTTGAATAAACCGGCCTCGCAGCGCAGCGATGCTGAGAAGGCAGAGGTTGCCGGTTTCTATGGAAAATCGAATCCTGAGGCGATCTCCCTCAAGAAGAAGTTGGCGGGTCTTAAGAAACAACTGGGAGAGCTCAAACCTCTGACTTCGGTTCCCGTGATGCGTGAGTTGCCCCAGGCCAAACATCGTAAGACCCACATTCAACTTCGTGGAAGCTATCAGAGCTTGGGTGAGGAGGTTTCTGCCGGAGTGCCTACGGCATTCGGTTCGCTTCCCGAAGGGGTGGCACCCGATCGTCTCGCGATGGCAAAGTGGTTGGTGAGGGAAGATAATCCCCTGACCGCCCGCGTGGTTGCTAATCGTTTTTGGGAGAATTTATTTGGAGTAGGAATCGTTCTGACGAGCGAGGAATTTGGGTCGCAAGGGGAGCGGCCTTCACATCCCGAACTCTTGGATTGGCTGGCTCTCGAATTCATGGATGGGGGATGGGAGGTGAAGAAATTTCTTCGTCTCCTGGTGACCTCTTCCACCTATCGACAGAACTCACATGTCTCGGATGAAATGGCCGCTCGCGATCCTGACAATCGTCTTGTCGCCCGTGGTCCCCGGGTCAGACTCACTGCCGAAATGATCCGGGATCAAGCCCTTGCGGTGTCCGGTTTGTTGAGTTCAAAGATGTATGGCGTTCCGGTGCGCCCTCCACAGCCCAATCTTGGTCTTAAAGCGGCCTTCGGTGGGGGGACGGATTGGAAGACGAGTCCCGGCGAAGATAAGTTCCGGCGCGGAGTCTACACGAGTTGGCGTCGCTCCAGTCCTTACCCTTCGATGGCGACGTTTGGTGCGCCAAACCGCGAAGTCTGTACGGTCCGGCGGGGGAGCACGAACACTCCGCTTCAGGCGCTCGTGACCTTGAATGATCCGGTCTACATCGAAGCCGCGCAAGCGCTCGCCCGGCGGATGGCGAGCCAGAGCGGAACAGTCGCCGCAAAACTGGAGCATGGTTTCAGCCTCTGTCTTTCGCGTCCTCCGAAGAGGGTGGAGACCGCTCGCCTCTTGTCCCTCTACGATGCAACTCGGGCCAGATACGCCTCCGATGCGAAGCTTGCCAAAGAAATGGCAACGAACCCAATCGGCCCGGTTCCCGAGGGAGCGGATGTCGTTGATCTCGCGACCTTGACCGTCGTCGGAAACATCCTCCTCAATCTCGATGAAACCTTGATGAAACGCTAAAGGCCTTTCCAATTTTTTAAATCATTTTTAAATCAGATGAATCCACAGCTCGAAAGTCTCCAATACAAAACCCGGAGACATTTCTTTAAACAATGTTCGATGGGTCTCGGTGGGGTTGCTCTTAGCGATATGCTGGCGACAGATGCCTACGCTTTGGAAGCCCCCGGTAATCCGCTGCTCCCCAAACTGCCACCCTTCGCGGCCAAAGCGAAACGCGTGATCTATTTACATCTCACCGGCTCACCGCCTCATCTCGATATGTGGGATCATAAACCGGAGTTGGTGAAGCACGACGGTCAGGAATGCCCGGACGAGTATATCAAAGGGAAAAAATTTGCCTTCACTTCTGGAACTCCCAAGTTGATGGGGAGCCCCCGAACCTTCAAGCAGTATGGGAAAAACGGCCTCTGGATGTCCGACGCGATTCCGCATTTGCACGGCGTTGCCGACGACTTGTGTATCATCAATTCGATGACCACCGATCATTTCAATCATGCTCCGGCCGAGCTCTTCGTGCACACCGGATTTCAGCAGCCAGGACGTCCAACCTTCGGAGCTTGGACGACCTACGGGCTTGGTTCCGAGAATCAAAACCTGCCGGGTTATGTCGTTCTGATCTCGAGCGGTGTCCAACCCAATGGCGGTAAGAGTTCCTTTGGTTCGGGCTTTATTCCTTCCGTTTACCAGGGCGTGCAGTGTCGCTCGAAAGGAGATCCTGTTCTCTACGTGACCGACCCTCCAGGGATGGATCGCAGTCTTCGTCGAACCAGTTTAGATGCTCTGCGTGATCTGAATGAAGCGGCTTCAAAAGATTTCGCCCATCCGGAAACCCTGACCCGCATGGCTCAATACGAATTGGCGTTCCGCATGCAGATGGCGGTGCCCGAGGTGATGGATATTTCCAAGGAATCCAAGAAAACTCTGGAGTCCTACGGCGCTCAGCCCGGCGCCTCGAGTTTCGCAAACAACTGCTTGTTGGCCCGGCGTCTGGCGGAAGATGGGGTGCGTTTTGTGCAGCTCTTTGACTGGGGCTGGGATTTTCACGGCACCAATCCTGCAGAAGATATTCGCGATGGCTTGACCAAGAAATGCTCGACGATGGACAAGCCGGTGGCGGCATTGATCAATGATCTCAAGGAGCGTGGTCTTTTTGAAGACACTCTCATTATTCTCGGAGGAGAATTCGGACGGACGCCGTTCCGTGAAGGGCGGACGGCCAAAGGCAAGGTCTTGGGACGTGATCATTTCCCGGATTGCTACACCATGGTGATGGCTGGTGGGGGAGTGAAAGGCGGGTACACGCATGGCGCTTCTGACGATCTCGGATTTTCGGTGGCTCGTGACAAAGTGCATGTCCATGATTTGCAAGCGACCTGGATGCACCTTCTGGGATTCGATCACGAGAAACTCACCTATCGTTTTCAAGGTCGCGACTATCGTCTCACCGACGTTCACGGAAAAGTTGTCAAAGGCCTCTTAGCCTAAAGGGGAAAGCGCTCCGCAAAAAGGTTCATTTGTTGCTCTTTGAGACGGTTCTCAATTTCTCCCTGGGCACAGTGAAAATCCTCATATAATTCCTGTGACCGGAAGCGTGTTTTATTCCCATCATTTTCAACCCCTTCACCTGGCAGGTTTGTCACGATAAAGCGGAGGTTTTTCTTTCCGGGGAGAAGTTCAATTTTGGAGATGGTGCGCCGCTCGCAACTCTAACTATCAAGGGTGCAGCATTGTAATTCGGTGAAGCGTTTCTGGCGTCTTCCGGTTTCAGTTTTCATTGGTTTAGCTCGTGGGCCAAGAATTCCCCGCACTTCAGAGAGCCGAAAAAAGCGCGGGCTCAGGGGGAGCGCCGCGCTTTTTTAAATGAATCAGGATTACTTGGCCGTGATTTTTCCCTTCATGAGAGCGAAGTGACCGGGGAAGCTGCAGAGGTATTCGTAGTCGCCCGCTTCTTTGATAGTGAAGATGATGGAATCTTCTTCACCAGGTCCGAGAAGTTTGGTGTGGGCGATGATGGCTTTCTTGTCGGCTTCGGCGGTGGGCATGTAATCGGTGGGTTTGGCGGTCATGGCTTTCATGGCCCAAGCGGTGAGATCTGTTCCTTTTTTAAGAAGGACAAAGTTGTGGCCCATGGCAATTTTGGGTACTTTGCCGACGTTTTTGAGAGTCAATTTAACGACTTTGCCAGCTGGGACCTCGATTGCCTTCTTATCGAACTGCATCTGGTCGTTGCAGGTGACGGTGACTTCGAAATCGGCTTTTTTTTCGGCTTTTTTCTCTGCGGCGGCTGGTGCGGCTGGCTCAGCAAGAAGTGAGGCTGGAGCGAGACTAAGAGCGGCAGCGAAAAGGGTGGTAGTGAGTTGCTTCATCGTAATTTGAATGTTGTGTCCTTAAGACGAATCTGCAAGTTGGAAAATTTCAATGGGGTGAAAAAAACTTTTTTAATTTACTGAATCCGGAAGGTGCGGCCTTTGCTGGTATTCCAGGCCCGGTAGAGAGACTCGTAGAGGGTGTTGAGCTCGACCTCATTCATGATGCGGAATTCGATGGTGCGGGCGTGGGTGGTGGCGGGGTAACTCTTTTGGGCCATTTCGTCAGCCTTGGTGCCAGAGCGTTTTTGGGCGAGGCCTTGAAGTTCTTTGGCCCGCTTTTGGATCCGAGCGAGGGCGTTGAAGGTGGTGTCCTTGGTGATGGGCTCGATGTAATAGAAGCGGGCGAGGGCGGTGCCGGTGGTGTCAACCGTGACTTCGGTGACGAGAAGGGTGCCGTCGAGAACGTAGGAGTGCTTGCTGACAGAGGTAATGGCTCCAAGGTTGACTGAGTATTCTCCGCCGGGGAGGCTGCACTCCCAGCGGCGTTTCTTGTTCTCGTCGTCATTGACACCTTCGAGGGCCTTTTCGTCGGCTTCTTTTTGTTCTCCCTGGGTGCGTTGGCCGGGAGTGGTTGTTTGGGCTGTCGTGGGGAGGATCAAGGCAAAGGCGAGGAGGATGAGAGTGGCTTTCATAGTGCAGGGAATATCGGTGGAGGAGAGGGAGACGTCAAAGTCTGATTTCACGATGGCTACGGGTTGAACTGGGGAGGCATTTCACTAGTCTCGTCGGCATGGGAGAGTATCGACCGAATGTGGCTGCCTTAATGGTGAATGAGAAAGGGCGCCTTTTGGTCTGTGAACGGCTCTTAAATCCTGGGGCGTGGCAGTTTCCGCAAGGAGGGGTGGATGAAGGGGAGGATCACGATGAGGCGGTGTTGCGCGAGATTGAGGAAGAGATTGGGATGAAGCAGGAGTATTATGTCGTGGAAAGATCGAAAGGAGGGTATCGCTATGATTTTCCGGCAGGGACGATGAAGAATAAGCCAGCTCATAAGGCCCGCTTCGTGGGACAGGAGCAGAGGTATTATTTTTGCCGGGTGAAGGAGGGGGCGCCCGAGATCAATTTGATGCAGGAGCCACGGGAGTTTTCGCAAGCGAAGTGGATTGAGCCGCGGGAGTTTGAATTGGATTGGTTGCCGGACTTTAAAAAGGAGACGTATCGAGAGGTGATACGGGATTTCTTTGGAGTGGAGCTTTAAAGATGGAAGCTCAGGGCTGAAAGAAAAAAGCCCGCCGCTCCGGCAGGGAGGGCGGGCCTAAAAAAGAGGGAGACTACCTAGGAAATCTCGGCGAGCTTGGCCTTGATGGCGTCGAAATCGGGGAGGTCGCCAGGGGAGTCGTTGATCTGGGCGTATTGGACGACGCCGGATTTATCGACGAGGAAGGCGGAGCGCTTGGGCACGCCGCCCATGATGAGGTTCTTCTCCGGGAGAAATTGATCGTAGGCGATTCCGTAGGCCGCTGTGGCTTTGTGGTCGTAGTCGGAGAGGAGTTTGAGAGAGATGTTTTCTTTCTCGGCCCAAGCGGCTTGTGCGAAGGGGTTATCGCCGGAAATGCCGAGGACTTTGCAGTTCAGGGCGGTGTAGGATTCGAGTCCGGCGGAAATGGCGCAGAATTCCTCGGTGCAAACACCAGTGAAGGCCATGGGGACAAAGAGAAGGAGGATGTTTTGCTCGCCGGTCTGTTCGGAAAGGGTGACAACTTCGGGACCACCTTCGCCGAGTGCGACGAGGGAAAAATCAGGGGCTTGATCGCCAACTTTGATGCTCATATCGGGTGGAGTATAGTTGGAGTTTTGAGGATGCAAACCGAGATTTTGAAGATTTGTTAGATTTTGGCACAGGGTTGCTGGTGGGCTCGCGCGGGCAGAGGGGCAGCGGAGGGTCTGGATTGTGTGATGGCTCATGCAGACGGGATTGCACGCGCAGAGAGAAATTGGGGAAGGGGATTGGGAGATCTGGAGTGCGGGGGCAAGCCTCCGCACTCCAAGGTGGCATTTGGAGAGATGGGACTTTAGCCTGCACATGTGACTGAATTATTGGCTCCGGCGGGAAATTGGGATTGTGCGCGTGCGGCGGTGGCGAACGGAGCGGATGCGATCTACTTTGGGCTGCTGAAATTCAATGCTCGGATGCGGGCGGATAATTTCAAGGTGGAGGATTTGCCGGAGTTGATGGACTTTCTTCACCGGCACGGGGTGAAGGGATTTGTGGCTTTTAATACCCTGGTGTTTCCGTCGGAGTTGGAAGGTGCCGTTGAGCAGATTGAGACAATGGCACGGGCGGGGGTAGATGCGGTGATTGTACAGGATTTGGGGGCGGCAAAGTTGGTGCAGGTGATTGCGCCGGAGATGGAGCTACATGCTTCGACACAAATGACGATCACGTCGCCGGAGGGGATGGCGTTTGTGAATGGCTTTTTGGATTTGGATCGAGCGGTCTTGGCTCGGGAGATGTCGGTGGAAGAGATTGCAAGAATAAGGAAGAAGGGGGAGGTGCCTTTGGAGGTGTTTGTGCACGGGGCACTTTGTGTGGCGTATTCGGGGCAGTGTTTGACGTCGGAGAGTCTGGGGCAGCGTTCGGCGAACCGGGGGGAGTGTGCGCAGGCGTGTCGGATGCCCTATGAATTGGTGGTGGATGGGGAGACAGTGCCGATGGGTGAGGTGAGGTATCTTTTGAGTCCGCAGGATTTGGCGGCGGTGGATGTGATTCCAGATTTGGTGAAGGCAGGGGTGACGAGTTTTAAAATCGAGGGGCGTTTGAAGTCGCCCGAATATGTCGCGGCGGTGACGCGGGTGTATCGTAAGGCGCTCGATGAGGTGGAGATCACGGAGAAGGATCGTTACACGTTGGAGATGATGTTTTCGCGGGGGCTTTCGACCGGATGGTTGGAAGGGACGAATCATCCCAAGTTGACTCATGGGAAGTGGGGGAAGAAACGGGGGGCTTGGGCGGGAGAGATCGCGGCGATGGGTGAGGGTTGGGTGGAACTGGCGACGAGTGCGGTTTCGCTGAATAATGGCGATGGTTTTGTTTTTGATGCGGGGGAAGATCGAAATGATGAGCAGGGTGGAATGATTTGGAAGGTGGAGGGACGGAAGATCTTTTTTGACCGGAGAGCGGGGATCAACTGGAAGAGGGTGAAGGCGGGGCAGGGTCTTTGGAAGACGAGTGATCCTGGGTTGGAGAAGGCGGTGAAGAAGAGCTGGAAGGGTGGACGGTTGGAGGAACGGGGGGACTCGTTGCTGATGCAGGTTTCGGGGAAGGTGGGTGAGCCGCTGGTGGTGGAGTGTCGGGGGAAGCAGGTGGCGAGCGAAGTGATGTTGGTGGCGGCGGAGAATCGTCCGTTGACGAAGGAGGTTTTAGCGGGGCAGTTGGGGAGACTTGGCGGGACGGGTTTTCAGTTGGGAATGGTGCAGAATTTGTTGGATGGGGAAGTGATGATGGCGTTGGGTGAGTTGAACCGGGTGAGGCGTCGGCTTGTTGAGGAATTGAAAGAGGAGCCGGTGGTGAAGGATGGGAAGGCGGCTTTGGCGAGGTTTTTGCCGAAGCGGGGTGAGGCGGAAGACTCGCTGCCCGAGCTGCGGGTGCTGTGTCGCTCGTTCGACCAGGTGCATGGATGTGTGCGGGCGGGGGTGACTTTTATTTACTGCGATTTCGAGGATTTGAAGGAATACCGAGAGGCGGTGGAGGTGGCGCGGGCGGCGGGGATGAAGGTGTTTTTGGCGACGCCACGAATTCAGAAGCCGATGGAGGCGGGGTTCTTTAAGATGGTGGAGAAGGCGGAGCCTGATGGGGTGTTAGTGAGGAATCTCGGAGGAATTTCGTATTTCAAAGAGAGAGGGGTTCCGATGGTGGCGGATTTCTCGCTGAACGTTGCGAATCAGGTGTCGGCAGGATTGCTGATGAAGCACGGGGGCTTTGAGAATCTCACGGTATCGTATGATTTGAACGAAGGTCAGGTGGGGGAGCTGATCGAGAGTGCGCCGCCGGAATGGTTTGAGTTAACGGTGCATCAACACATGCCGATGTTTCATATGGAGCACTGTGTGTTTTGCACGTTTATGAGCGATGGGACGAGTATCAAGGACTGCGGGAAGCCGTGCGATAAACACAATGTGCAGCTGCGGGACAGGGTGGGGCAGTTGCATATTTTGAAGGCGGATGTGGGGTGTCGGAATACCATTTTCAATGGTCGGGCTCAGACGGGAGCGGGAAGCGTGGATGAATTGATCACGCTGGGGTTGCGGAAGTTTCGGGTGGAGTTGTTGGAAGAGGACGCGAAGCAGGCTGCGAGATTGGTGACCTGGTATCGGGACTTTTTAGGAGGAAAAGGTGAGGCGCAGGATTTGGTGCGGAAGCTCGGGGCGATTGAGAGGCTGGGAGTGACGAAGGGGACGCTGGAGCAGAAGAGAAGCGAGGTTCATTTGTAAAGGTCTCTCTTTCAAAGAGATGACCGTTGATGAGGAAACCGGCATAGTATTCGCCGCGACGAAACGGACTAATTTCGTAGAGGAGATCTTCCTAGGTGGTGGAGAAGGGGCGGAGGGGATTAAGGTTGTGGATTCGGATTGGATAGCCGATCGAGCACTGGCCTGCGTTACAAACTTCCTCCTGAAATTTTATTCAGTCGGCCATGGCTTGGTCACTCCGTAGATCTTGCGTTGTTCTGCATCCGAGAGGACACCGTTTTGCATGAGAGTGATGAAGCCGAGATGTTGGCCGTCGGGAAATTCGAATTGGAGTTCGATGGAGCCGCCTTGATATTCATAGAAGAAGATGATTTCGCCGTCGTCGAGGTCGGTCCAGTAGGGGGCTCCGAAGAGGGTGAGGATTTTCTCTTTGGTAATTTGTGTGCTGAGCGGGGAGACCTGGTCTTGGATGAGAAAGATCCCCTGAAAGTTTTCGAGAGTGATGAAGGCGCTTTTGAGAACTGCGTCATTGCTGGTGAGTTCGTAGCCGGCGGATTCCTGCTCAAAGACTCCGTCTTGAGAAAGCGAGGTGGCAAAGAAGTCACCGTCCCAAGGTTCTTTACCGATGGGAGTGCCTCCGATTTTAAAGGCAGAGAGATCGACGATGAGTTTTCCGGTTCCCGCGCCGGTATTGAGGTGATCTCGGTTTGTGTCGAATGAGGATTGGAGGCCCATGGTGGGGATTGGATGCCGGGGATGGGGGCAACCACGAATTCTGTTAAAAATAAGAAACGTGGCTGGTGGAAGAGCGAGCGTTTAAAATGAGGGCTGACGTGAGCCAAGCAAGATGGGATTTGAATCGTCTGAGAAGAGCGAGCGTATCGGCGATGTTTTTTTTGACCAAGTCGGTGATTTGGAAAGAAGCTGCGATTTATCTAAACGGACACGAAGAACAGGTGATTCTCTACAAAGTAGAAGCGAGCCAGTCGAGACAGGCCTCATGATCGTTAAGATCGTATTGCCATGACTGGAAGCCGAAGCGTCTGCCGGTGGCGATGTTTGCGTCGAGGTCGTCGAGGTAGAAGGTCTCTTGCGGGATGAGGTGGTATTGATCGACGGCTCTTTGATAGAAGTGATCGTGCGGTTTGTTGGAGCCGATCTCCTGAGAGAAATGGTGATGGTCGAACAAAGAGAACTCCTCATATTTCTCGAGGAAGTGGCGCGCGTGAATGGGGTTGGTGTTCGAGAACAGGATGAGGCGGTGTCCGTCTCTTCGTAGGTTTCTTGCGACGTCCCACATCGGTTCGTTGAGGGAGAAGATATTGTTCCAAGCTGCGATGAATTCAGCGCGGGTGAGAGAAGTGTCCAAGGCCACGAGAGAGCGGGAGACGAACTCATGGCAGGTGATGTTACCTACTTCATAAGATTCGTTGATGGGAGCCAGGATACTGGGAAGTGATGATTCGGAGTGACCAAAAATGGTTTTCTGAAGGCGCTCAAAATGGAGTTTTAGAAGAACGTTGCCGATGTCGAAGAGGAAGGTCATGAGCGAGTAACTTGGGAGAGGATGAATGCCGCCGCCTCACGCGCGGCAGAGGGGCGGGCGTGGTGAGTGAGGCGCGTTTTTTGATCGCGCCAAAGGCGGCCATCGTCGGCGAGGAGTGAGCCGATCGATTCTGCGATGGCTTTCGCAGAGGTGGCAAGGGATCCCGTTTTGAGCCGTTCGAGGAGCTCGATGTTTCCTTCTTCCTGGCCCGGAACAATGTGGTGAACCAGCATAGGGCACTGGGCGGCGATCGCTTCATGAACGGTGGCTCCGCCGGCCTTTCCTATGACGAGATGATGTGAGGAGAGCAGTTCAGGGACTTTTCTGGTCCAGCCTTTGATGCGAATGCGGCCTGGGAATTCTTTTTTAAGTGCGTGGGTCTTACGGTAGAGTCGGCGGACGTTTCGTCCGAGGACGACCGTGATCTCGGTATCATGGTTCAGGACAGAGCGGATGATGTCATTGACATGAGGGGACTTGGCGGTGGGAAAGAAGAGGACTCGAAAGGGCTTGATAGAATCGGTTGGAGCGATTTTAGGGAGATTCTCGAACCGAGGGCTGACCGGGAAGCCAATGACCTGAATTTTTTTGGGTGGGAGTTTTTGAGTGAGGAGGCCTTCGCGGGTGTGATTGTCGGTGATGAGAAAGTGATCGCTCGGAGATTTGGTCCAGGCGGCATTGATTTCGATGGAGTCCGTAATCACGGTGATGACGGGGACACGTGTTCTTGCCTCGAACTGTCTCTCTACCATGTAAGGGTATAGCGGATAGGTGTTGACGACGATGTCCGGTTGAAAATCGTCGAGAAGGTTGGCGACGGCGTCCTCTGTCTTGGCGATGAAGGGGAGGGGCTTGGAAAAGTCCTGCCGGTCGGTTGAACGATACATCCAAGCCCAAATTTTTGGTGTGTAAGTGGTGATCTCGCGGTAGGCGCGGCAGAGAAAGCGGTTGATGTGGGGATTGCCGAGCTGGCAGGGATCGGCGACTAAGGCCTCGGCATTCTCCTGCAAAGCCTCGGCGAGGTGCCGGGCAGCGCTGTTGTGGCCATCACCGAAGCTGGCGGAGAGAATCAGGATCTTGGGGTTCACGTATCAGGTCTTAGAAAAGATCTAGATGGGATCCGAGGTTGCGTCCATTCCCATTTGCGGGCAGCTTTCATTCCGAAAGAGTATGGCAGACAAAGGTAAAAGAACTCGGGATGATGAAATCAGGACGATCGAAGAGACTCCCGAGGAGGTTGTGCGTCTTGATGCTCCGAAGAGAGGTCCCGTTGAAAAGAAGGGAAAGATCGCAGTGGGGGCGCTGGTTACCCAGAGCTCGGATAAGGAGGAGAAAGAGCGGCATTTTGATCCAGAGAAGGAGTGGATCGACGAGTTGCAGGAAAAGGAATCGGCGACTGTGCCGATGGGGTGGTTCGTAGTGTTGGGGGTGGGATTGATCGGAGTAGTGATTTGGTCCGCTCTCCAGATCCTGGTATCGGGGACAAAGGATGATTCTGTTGAGAGCACTAATCCCGAAGGCCTCCTTACCGACAAGCCGCTGGGGAAAATTTCTGAGATTGAAGCTCAACGCGTTTCGGAAGAGCACTTTAAGAATATGGAGATGGTTGTGAGTTCCTTTTTGTCGGCTGATTCCATCGAGGGGAAAGCGAAGTATGTTCGTCATCGGGAGCGTGTGCTGCCCTTGATGAAGGAATTCTACCAAGATCATCCCCTGAAGGTAGCTGAGTTTAAGAAAACCGAAGAGTATCGAATGGTGGCTCTTGAATATCGTCCGTTTTTGGCTCTCAAAATTAAAGACAAGGAAGGAGAGTTTCATCCAATTCTGGTGGAGGATACCAGTGAAGGAATTTTGGTGGATTGGGAGTCATTTGTGTGTTTCCAACCGGTCTCACCGGATTCCTATATAGAAGAGCGTCCTCTTGAACCGGTCAGTATGCGGGTTTATGCGACTCCGGATCACTTTTATGCCTACGAATTTTCGGATGACTCGGAGTTTGCGTGCTATCAGCTACAATTTCGAAATTCGAAGGGAATATTATATGGGTTTGTAAAAAGAGGCGGAGTGCTTGATCAAAAATTCCGTGCGGTATTTCCGGAAGGGCGCGAGAAGGGGCTTCAGCCGCTCATCTTAAAGTTGCGTTTCTTGGAAGGTAGCAGAGCTCCCCGGTCAGTCTTAATCGAGGAAATGGAATCGAGGCTTTGGGCATTTGGGGAGAATCCCGCCGAGGTTGCTTCCGCAGAAAAAGGGGGGTAGCCTCAAATCATGAAACTTGGGGTGGCCGCAGGTGCGGGTTTACTTGCCCGCAGTTATATGATTGGGTTTCGTTCAGTAGAAGATTTGACAGACGATCCCGAAAACAAAGACTCATGAATGCCAGCCGGAATCCCTCCCAAATCATCGCGACTATTGTTGCGGTGATGTCCATCCTGATTACGGTCGGCGCTAGAGCCCAAGCCGAGGTCCCAAAGCCATTTTCCTTATACGTTACGGCGAATAAGAATTACAAAGGGGAGGTTGTTGTGGTGCTCCCTCCAAAGGAGATCCAGACATACATCAACAAAGTCAAAGAGGGTGCGGAAAAGGACCCCGAGTGGTTTAAGGAATATTCAGCGAAGGCCAAACCCGGGATTCCCCTGCCTTTTCACGAGAACCTGGGGTTATCCCCAAAAGAGTATGAAAATTACCGTGAACTTTGGGATAAGCGCGAGTTTAAGGTAGTCCAAAAAGTGGGCTTGCGCTTCGAGCCGGTTGGAGATAAGTGGCGCATGTTGGTCACTGGAGCCGGAGCCCGTATTTCCCTTCTTCGCTTTGATTCCAAAGCGGATGTGATCAAGTCAACGAACGGGGACTTGAAGAGAATCGAAGATATTGATGCCGCGCCCGAGACGATCCTAGGTGCCTGGAAGGGAGCTGAGTGGAAATTTGAGGAAGAGACAGGCCTTGGCCGGACCAAAGAGAATTTCGCAATCGGAAAAACCGCGGACAACAAATATGGCTTCGTCGTCTATCGGCTTCAGGACATTACTTCTACAAACAAGGTTTTGTTTGATCAGAGTATGGTGATCCGTTTCCTTCAAAAATAGAGAATGGAGCCCGCTCCTCGTGTGATGTTTTTGCAGCGGAGACTTCTCCGTCTCCGGATTCGCACTTGGTTGTCTATCATACTGCTCTCTCCCGCTATTTTATGGGGGGCGCTCAATCTGGTGTTTTCATCAACCTGGGGAACGGGGTTTCTCGAAAGGAGGATCGAAAATGGGTTGGGCCTGCCGTGTCGCATCCAAAGTGTGACTTGGTCGCCTTGGGGCGGGGTGCAGATCAGGGGGGTTCGTATACTTTCTCCGGTCGATTCAGGTCAATCGGATGACGTCGTTCGGATCGAAAAAATTGTGGTGGATCCCTCGTGGATCTCGCTTGCCAGCGGAGGAAAACGTTGGGATCGTCTCGAGGTGAATGAACTCAATGGCAAAGTTTCCATCGAATTGCTGAAGGAAATCATGGCTCGATATCAAAAGGCCTCGACGATTCCTTCGCTGGGTTCGAAAGCGCTCGAGCCTGACTCCACCTCAACCGGGACGGAGGGGCTAGATCAGGGGGGTGTCAAAGAGAAAGATGGGATCTCTCCCCTAAATCGTTCGGAGGAGAGTAAAGGAGATGAAAGTCAGGCGCAGGAGGATGCCCGCCCGGATCTGATTCCCGTAGATGACTTTGAAGGGACGATCACCATCAGCAATTCACGGTTCCGACTCTACTCGGAAAGCATACCGGAATTCTCGGCTGAGCTTAACGGCGTGGAGGGAGAACTCCCTGTCTGGGGGGCGGCACGCAGCGGTGAAGTGCGCATCGCAAGTTTTGAGGTGGGGTCTCGATTCTTGGAAAAATCCCTAACTTTTCCTTTCCTCTGGAAAGACAGTTTTCTTGAGATTGAGAATCATCCGATACAGCTTTTTGGACTAGATATGAAAATTTCGGCGGCGCTTCGTTTCACAAGGGGAATGCCAATTGGTCTCGGAATTGACCTGCCTGATCAGCAGATTGATCTCACTCCAATCTATCTTCAAAAAAAGCCACCAATTTCGATTGGTCATATCCGGTCACAAAGTGTTCTGCGGGGCTCCCTTGTTAATCCTAGAAGTTTCACCGGCCACAGCTTCACCAGTTTTCAGGATTTCGTCTTCCATGATCTTCTTGACGGAGGAGATACCCGTTTTGATCGAGGCTCGGCATTGGTCAAGTTATCTGGATCGGGTATTTTTGCGGAAGACATTCGTGTGATTGGAGACGAAGATGCAATATTGATGAATGGATTTGCCACAATTGATGGGGAGGCAGCCGCCACTGTTAGGATTGTTTCGAGTCCCGAGCGGGCCGGCTCCCATCGGAAACGGGTTGAGAAAGTCTCGTCCCGTCTCTCTCTGGATTTTGAACCATTGATTACCCCCGACCGAGAATACCGGGATATCAGGATTGAGGCGCGTGAGGATGGATTGATGATGGATCTTGGAAAAGAAGGGGAATGGATCCCCTTCGTGCCGGTCGTTCGTTCGGTCCTTGGAGAACAAACTTTTGACACCCCTACCCTGCCATGAGAATTATTGCCGGTTTAGCGAAGGGCCATGGGCTCAAGGTTCCGAGGGAGGTTTCACGACCCACGACGGATCGTGTGAGAGAATCGGTGTTTGGCATTCTTTTTGCGGTAGTCGGTGAAGCGCGCGTGTTGGATCTCTTTGCAGGATCGGGAGCCCTTGGGATCGAGGCCCTGAGCAGAGGGGCGACCTCATGCACCTTCGTAGAACAAAATCGGGGGGCGACCCGGGTGATCGAGGATAATTTGAAGAAAACAGGACTTTCGAATGGTCGTGTGATTAATCGGGAGGCGGGGGCTTTTCTGAAAAGTGACCGGGGGGCGTATGATCTTATTTTTGCCGACCCTCCCTATGCGGACGGGCTTTCTGATCCGGCCCGAGATCTGGTGGTCCTGGACGGTTGGGAGCAATGGCTCGCCCCGGAAGGGTTTCTTGTCCTAGAGAGGGAGGCGATTGGCGACTTGCCCGAACCCAATGGCCTGGAGCTGGTGCAAAAAAGGGACTACGGGCGTAGTCGGATTGCTATTTACCGAAGGGTTTCTTGAGTGATGAATGGTCGGTTGGTTTTATTTTTATGGGATCTGCTTTACCCCCTGGCGGTAGTTTTGGCGGCTCCATTTTGGCTTCTAAAGATGATTCGGAGGGACGGCTGGGGCACAGGGCTGCTGGAGAGGATTGGGCTCTATGACCGGGACGCTGAGCTCGAAAGAACTGGTGGTGTTTATCTTCATGCGGTGAGTGTTGGAGAGGTGCTTTTGGCTTTAAAGCTGATTAAAAAGTGGAGGGGTGAAACCGATGAGCATTTTGTGCTGGTGCCGACCACGGCGACGGGGATGGCCGTTGCCCGGGAACGTGTTCCGGACGGGATTCGGGTGGTCTATGCGCCGCTTGATTTTGGTTTTCTCATTCGCCGAATCATGAAGAGATTCACACCGCGCATTGTGGTGATGGTGGAGTCGGAACTTTGGCCCAATTTGATTTGGCAGACCCACCGATTAGGGATTCCGCTTGGTCTGATGAATGCCCGGCTTTCTCCCCGTTCGGGGCGAAATCTCACCAAGATGAAACGGTATGTGTCACCGTTTCTAGAGTTATTGGATCATGTGGGTGTCCCCGAGGAAGAGGACCTCCTTCGTTGGCAGGCGATCGGGGTGAAATCCGAGGCCACGGTGTTGACCGGAAATGTTAAATTTGATCCTACCGGAGCGGCCTTGTCGAAGAAGCGGGCGGAGTTTTCGGAGATGCTAGACCAGTTTGATGGCGGGCCGGTTGCGATGGCGATTTCGACTTTTGCAGGGGAAGAGGAGTATTTGGACTCCGCGTTTCGAGAGGCTGGTTTCCAGCCGGTGATTGTTCCCCGCCATGCAGAGCGGAGGGAAGAAGTTACGAGAGCGCTTGGGGGGAAAGTTATTTTACGAAGTCAATTTACGACCCCCGAGGGAGGAGAGGCTTTTGTGATCGACAGTACTGGGGAACTCCGGGATTGGACGACTCACGCCGATGTTGTCGTGATTGGAAAGAGCTTCTTTGAAAAAGGAGGTCAGAATCCATCCGAGGCGATTTTGGCCGGAGTTCCCGTAATTGCGGGCCCTCACATGGCAAACTTCGAACCTTTGGTCAGCGAGCTCAAAGCTGCAGGAGGAATCCAGATTGTGACCACGAGGGATGAACTGATTTCGTCTCTGAAGAAAATCCCCAATGATCAGGTGGCCGCCGCCCGGACGGTTCTTGAAAAACACGAGGGGGCGATGATCCGAACGATCACCCTATTTTCCTGAGTGCCGTTGATTAGTCACTTCATTTCACGAGTTGGGCGTAGAGAGCCTGATTTCCGCGATGATCGGAGCAGCAATGAAGAAGAGCAGGCTAACTAATAAACGCACAGTGCGATCCTGTCAGAGGCCGCCCGGAATCGCGACCGGAAGTTTGGACAGGTTTGTTCCCGTCTTACGGCCCGGTCACGCGAATGCGGTAGAATTTGCGATCTTCACTCATGGAGTCAGTGGCTGAGCTGGTAATGGCGGCGGCAGTCATCGAATCATGAAGGTTCCAGATTCCGTCCAGAGTTGAGCTGGATTCGACGATGTAGGTTTTCCCGATGACGGAGGACCAGAGGATTTCAATTTCATCGGGATTGGCAGTTGGTCCAACGCTGATGATGTATAAGTAGGAATCAGGATCGAGGGGATCAGTTCCGGCAAAGACTTCGGCAGAGTCAGAAGCGCCATCTCCATCAGTGTCTAGAAGATTGGAATTGGTGCCGAGAGCACTTTCCTGAATGTTGCTCAAGCCATCGCCGTCTTCATCAGTTGCGAAGGGAAGGCCGGGGCTGCCATCGGTGAAGGCTGAGGCCCGCCAGTTGAGGGGATCGTTGTAGTTTCCGGCACTGTCGATGACCTCGAGGGAAGGGCCATCGCCGTCGGCGGCGAGAGGCCAGGGGGCTTCATCATCGTAACTGAAGTCGTGGATAATATTGGTGAAGGGGTCGAGGAGTTCGATGTTTTCCCCTCCGTTCGAAAGAGATCCGACAGCCCACTGCCCGAGAATGATGGGGGTGTTTCCATAGCGGCTTCTGAAGGCCGTTTCGTCAGCTACAATGGCACCATATTGACCGGGAGCGAGGGTGACCTCGCTAAAGGTGAAGGCGCCAAAAGGTTTGGTGTCGTCGAAGGCGACTCCATCCAGAAGCAATGGATCAGGGCCGGTGTTGAGGACTTCGATGAATTCGGTGAGACCACCGCCGAGGGGATGATACATGATCTCGGTGATGCGGAGGAATCCGAGTGTAGGGCTGGTGATATTGGGGTCGACGAGTAGGGCATAGTCAAATCCCACTCTGAGGGCCTGTTGGATATCGGTCGCGGCAAAGAGACCGATCCGAGAGGTGGTGGTGGATCCGGCGGCGTAGTTTTGGAGATGAAGGTCGGCCCAAACTCCGGGTTCCTCGCGATACTGGAAAGTGAGGCGGGTGTTGGTTTTACGAACCCGAATGACGGCGTCTTTGTCGGACCAAGCGAGGGTTGCCGAGGTGGTGACCGAACCTGCGGTGATTCTTTTGACTCGAAGGAAGTCACCGTCTTCCATGCCGATGGTGTATCGCACTGGGGAGCCGTTTCGCACGGTGTCTACGATGATTCCGGTGTAGAAGTTTCCTTGTTGGACCGAGGTCAGTTTGAGATCGGTGGTGAAGGACCAATCACCGGATGGCGTATCCCGCCAAAGCATGGGGTGATTTGGAGAAGAGAGGACGAGAGGTTTGGCAAAGTCCTCTTCGATTTTGAGGGCGAGGTTGTTGGGGGTGTCGTCCAAGCTGTAAGAAGAAGGTGGAGTGGTGCCATCGCGAACAGCGAGGTTTTCGGGCGTCCATGCCGCTCCCAGGACGTCTTGATTGAAGGGATCCCAACCGGAGTTGGCGTAGGCGATGATTTGACGATTGATGATGTTGTCCTGACCATCGGCATCAGTCACGGTGAGGGTGAGATCGTAGTGGCCCGGAATGGCGAAAGTCATGGTCGCCGAATCAGGAGTGGGGTTGGAGATGCCGCCGAAGCCGGCGACTACCCAGTCGTAGGTGAGCGTGGTTCCTTCCGGATCGTAGCTGGAGCTGGCGTCGATTTTGAAGACGCTTCCGACTGCGATACTGAAGGATTTGGGATGGGCATCGAGAATGACTACGGGAAGAGCGTTGCCTGTTTTGGTGACGGTGAAAGTTTCGCTTCCCACGACGAGGCCGGCTTGATCAAGAGCCTGGACAACGATGGAATTTCTTCCCTGGCGAAGTTGGATTCCTGAAAGAGTCCAACCGGTGGTGCTGGAGAATTGATAGATTGCCTGCGGCTGGTCGACGGCGCGGATCTTAAAGGCATCGGCCCCGCTGTTTCCCTGGAGCGAGACGGTATCCGCGCGGGTCGTCATGGAACTCCCGTTCCCTGAAGTGACGTTGAAATTGGTGTTGAGAGCGTTTCCCATGGTGGAGTTGGCCTTGGCGATGCGGGCGGAATTCCAGTTGTTGTAGGTATTTTCGTTTGAGGGGTAGGAATTGGAGGCGTCTTCTTCACACTGGAACCAGGCATCGAGGCGCGGGGAGTTGACGGTGTATTTGTCGACCATCTCGCGGAGGTAGTGATTCACCCGTTGTTGGACGTAGGGTTTGTTATAGAAGTTTCGTACTCCGGTGAGGTTGCCAATGAAATCGGCATTTGAGTTTCCGAAGGTGAGATCGGAGTCCCACTGGATGAGCATCCACTTTCCATCAGTGGCACGGCGGAGGAAGTATCCGTTTTTACCACGATTCCGAGTGAGGGTGTCCCAGTCATCACACCAACCGCGAACAACAGCGTTGGCCGCCATCATGTCAATGTCGGCGGTTCGTTCCATTTCCTCACGGGTGAAGGAATTCGTTCCCACCATTTTGGTCCAGCCGATGAAGGAAGAGTAGTCATGCTCGCTTTCGCGGGAGCGCTTGATCCACTCTGAGGAGTAACGTTCGGGTTCGGTGGTGTTTTTATACTGCCAGGTTGCGTTTTGGTTTTGACGGCCCCAATTGTCATCGAACCACCATTGGTCATCGATACGATAGAGCTCTCCTTTTTGGCCGTTTTTCCAGTTTCGCTTGAGGAAATCGGTGGAGTTGGGTTCGACGTCTTCCCGCAGGGCGGCACTGCCTCCGTTGATGATGACTCGGACGAATTCGTTTTCATTGGCGGCGTGTCCAAAGAGGTAGAGCCAGTAGCGGATGATGCGGTTGTGGTAAGCCTTGGCGCCTCCCGCATCGTTGTCGACCGAGCGTTTGGAGTAGCCACGGAACTTGCGATCACTGGGGGGCTTCCACTTCATGCGGGAAAAGTTGGAGCTGGAGCTGCGGGTCCAGGGACTGCCGCTTTTGCGCATCTCGCAGTTGTAGATGATGTCCCTGTCGTCGCTGATGAAGGTGGCGTTGAAGTAGTGATTGGAGAGACGGGGGAAGTTGTAGTTGAAGGTGGGGCTGTCACCGCTTCCGCCCGAGGCATTGGTGTCGCGTGCTGAGATCACGAAACGCTGGCGGCGCAGATCGGAAGCGTGGGTAGAGTTGTCAACGACCCACATCGCGGGACGGTCGGGAGCGAGGCGGGGTTGATGGGAAGTTCCGCCTGGGGAAGTTGCTTCGATGTAGAATTGGACGACCGAGTTATCGCTCTGGTAGTTGGTGAGAGTGGCCGAGAAAACGCCGTCATTGGCGACTTCATCGCCGCCCGAGGTACCATCATCAAACATGGCGGTGCTGTTCCAGGTTCCGTTGCCGGTGGAGTTGTCGAGGCGGTGGATCAAGGTGGGGAAGGAGGCGTTGGTGACCCTGGCGGTGACGCGGACGGCATCGCTTGAGGTCGGGACGGCCGGGCTGTGAATGAGGCCGGAGACGGTGGGGAGAGGAGACGGAATGGCGGCAGAGTTCGCGACACCGGGAGTGCCGAGATTTTTGGGGACGGGGAGG
>TARA_B110000037_G_scaffold121006_1_pt1 | contig 32376 bp, 32 predicted proteins | sample TARA_B110000037 | Tara Oceans TARA_B110000037 (sample SAMEA4397196) | marine metagenome | biome: Polar Biome; feature: [MIX] marine epipelagic wind mixed layer (ENVO:01000061); material: water (ENVO:00002006), including particulate matter (ENVO:01000060) such as... | depth 10-100 m | reverse complement strand
TACATTGCAAATTCTGGAATTTGTTCTCGAAGAGAAGCAGATATGTATATTCAAGTTGGGAGTGTTTCTGTAAATGGAACCGTTGTCAGTGAAATGGGTTTTAAAGTAAAGCCTACTGATGAAGTGAAATTTGACGGAAGAAAAATCAGTCCTGAAGCAAAGAAATATGTGTTGCTTAATAAGCCTAAAGGATTTGCTACTACTACTAGTGATAATAAAGGGAGCACGGTGATGGATTTAGTGGCGAATGCTTCTAATATTCCTCTTCATCCTATCGGGAGATTGGGACGTAATGCAACAGGTTTGTTGCTGTTTACTAATGATGATGATTTTATGCAAAAATTTACGCGTCGTGGTGTCACTCGTTTATTTCATATTGAATTGGATAAAAATCTAAAAGCTGAAGACATTCAACGAATCAAGGACGGGCTTAAAATTGATGGAAAAACCATCGATGTTGAAGAGGTGAGTTGGGTAAACAATGCACCAAAAAAAGAAGTAGGTTTAAAAATAAAACATATTGGAAACAGTGTGATACGAACCATTTTTGATCACTTAAACTATAACGTAGTAAAAGTTGATTGTGTAACAATTGGGCCACTTACCAAAAAAGATTTGCCTAGAGGTCGTTGGAGAGATTTAAACGAGTTAGAAATGAATAATTTTAGTATGCTTTAATAATTTGTAATTCTAAAAATTACTTATCGAAAGCTTCTTCTTCTATTTTTATTAAATGCGCCATCGTTTTAATAATGCGATTGTGTTTGGTGACAAAGGGATTGGACTTATCCCAAACATAACCTGCTAAAACTGCGCAAATTTGTTTTTTTATATCTGGGTTTTCAGGTCTATGGAAAAATAATGTTTGCAAATTTCCGGTGTACCATTCTTTTACATAAGAAGCAAAAACATTAACGCCTTCTAAAATATATTCTGAATATTCTTGTTGCCAATCAACTTTAGTTCCGTTTAATTGCTTGGTTACTAATTTAGCTGCCAGCAAAGCAGATTCTGTAGCGAAAGTCACTCCAGATGAAAAAACAGGATCTAAAAATTCGGTGCTATTTCCAGTTAAAACATATCCTTTTCCAAAAAGTTGTTTTACAGAAACTGAATAGTTTTTAATAAATGAAGGTTCAAATAAATAGTCAATATCTTTAAAACGGTCCCTAAAAAAATCCGATTGATGTACCATTGCTTTAAGTTTCTCAGTTGAGTTTCCTGAGAATGATTCTAAATGCTCCGTAGGTCCTACATAGCCAATGCTTGTTTTGCCATCTGAAAATGGAATTACCCATAGCCAAGTTTCGGTATCTAAAATATCAAAAGTAATTCTAGTACCTTGATAACCTTCTGGCCTTTTAGTGTCGACTACATGAGTAAAAATAGAGGAATGTTTAGGTAATTTGGAAGGTAAACTTAAATCTAATAGCCTTGGCAACACCCTTCCATAACCACTAGAGTCAATTATGTTTTTAGCAGTTACTGTATAAGTGGCGCCATCTTTATTTTTTATAGTCGTAGTTGAAATACCGTTCTCATCAAATTTAACGTCCAAAACTTCATTTTCAAAAGCAATATCTACTCCACGTCTTACTAACTCTTTTGCCATTACATTGTCAAAATCGGCTCTAGGGGCTTGCCAAGTCCAATCCCATCCAGGAGTGTGTTTTTTACTAAAATCAAATTCGCAAACAATACCATCTTTAAGAAATCGAGCTCCTTCTTTAATTTCAAAACCAAAATCTTTTAATACATCTAATAAACCAACCTCTTCAAAATGATCCATACATCTTGGTAATAAGCTTTCTCCGATTACAAATCTTGGAAATTTATTCTTTTCAACTACCTTAACTGTTATGTTATTATTGTGTAGGTAAGAAGCAGCAACACAGCCTGAAGGACCGGCACCAATAATTAAAACATCCATAACAGTATCTTCCAAAATAGTTTATTTTTAATATAATTTATTTACCTTAAATTTGCAGTCTAAAATTAATGATTTTTAATTTTAAAATCAGCCAATATTACATAAATGTTAAAAGACAAAGGAAGTTTAGATATCTCCCGTTTTAAAGAAGTAGTTTTTAATGGGGAATCCCTACAAATAGATCAAACAATTGTAGATAGAGTTACTCAAAGTTTTGAGTTCTTAAAAGAGTTTTCAGAAAATAAAATAATTTATGGAGTAAACACAGGGTTTGGCCCGATGGCTCAATATAAAATTCAAGATTCTGAACGAATCCAACTTCAATATAATTTAATTAGAAGTCATGCCTCTGGTACTGGAAATCCAATTTCCCCTCGTTGTGTAAAGGCAGCCATGTTGGCACGATTAAATACACTTTGTTTGGGTCATTCTGGGGTTCATATTTCGGTTATTACACTAATGACCGAATTAATTAATCGTGATATTACTCCCTTAATTTTTGAACACGGTGGAGTTGGTGCAAGTGGAGATTTAGTTCAATTGGCTCATTTAGCACTAGTTTTAATTGGAGAAGGAGAGGTTTTTTATAAAGGAGTATTAACACCTACTGAAGAAGTCTTTAAACTTGAAAAATTAGAACCTATAAAAGTTGAATTAAGAGAAGGTTTGGCTTTAATGAATGGGACTTCTGTAATGACTGGTATTGGATTAGTGAATACGGTTAATGCAAGAAAACTGTTAAATTGGGCGGTTATTGCATCTTCAGCAATCAATGAAATTGTTCAAGCCTATGACGATCATTTATCTAGTGAATTAAATGATGCTAAAAAGCATATTGGTCAGCAGCAAATTGCTAAGACCATGAGAGAATATTTAAAGGACAGTACATTAACTAGAAAACGAGAGCAACATTTATATAAAGAAAATAATGGTGTTACCATTTTTGAAGAAAAAGTTCAAGAGTATTATTCATTGCGTTGCGTTCCTCAAATTTTAGGACCTGTTTTGGACACGTTAAATAATGTTGAAAGAATATTAATAGAAGAAGTAAATTCTGCAAATGACAATCCAATTGTTAATGTAGAAAAGAAAAGCGTATACCATGGAGGAAATTTCCATGGAGATTATGTTTCTTTAGAAATGGATAAGTTAAAATTAGTAGTTACTAAACTTGCGATGCTTTCTGAAAGACAATTAAATTATTTATTAAATCCTCGATTAAACGATTGTTTACCGCCTTTTGTAAATTTAGCGAAATTGGGACTTAACTTTGGAATGCAAGGAGTTCAATTTACTGCTACTTCAACCACTGCAGAAAATCAAATGCTTTCCAATCCTATGTATGTTCATAGTATTCCAAATAACAACGACAACCAAGATATTGTTAGTATGGGTACTAATGCGGCATTAATCACTAAAAAGGTGATTGAAAACTCTTTTGAAGTTGTTGCCATTGAATTAATTACCATAATACAAGCAATTGAATATCTTAAAGTACAAGATAAAGTATCTTCAAAAACTAAAGAAATGTATGATGATATCAGAAAAATAGTTCCTATCTTTACTAAAGACGTGGTCATGTATCCATACGTTAATAAGGTGAAAGACTATATAATTAACCAGTAATATAACATCATGAAAAATTAATTATTTTATTTTAGCATTCATTTTTAAAAATAAGTATAGAGAAATTCGGTAATGAAAAATAAGGAAGAAAAAATTAAATACGCACTTGTAACAGGAGGGTCAAGAGGTATAGGAAAAGCTATATGTGTTCAATTAGCAAAAGATTCAGAATATAATATTATAATCAATTACAGAGGTAATAAAGAAGCAGCTTTAGATACATTATCTCAAATAGAGGCATTAGGTGCTAAAGGAGAGTTGCTTCAATTTGATGTTGCTAATTCAGAAGAAGTAACAAAAACGCTAGATAATTGGCACGAAACTAATAAAAATGGAGTTATTGAAGTAATTGTAAATAACGCTGGTATTACCAAAGACAATCTTTTTATGTGGATGAAAAGAGAAGATTGGAATAGTGTAATCGACACAAGTTTAAATGGCTTTTTTAATGTTACAAACCATTTAATTCAAAAATTATTAGTTAACAGGTATGGCCGTATTATTAATATGGTATCTGTTTCTGGCCTTAAAGGAACTGCTGGGCAAACTAATTATTCGGCTGCAAAAGGGGCAGTTATAGGAGCTACAAAAGCTTTAGCGCAAGAGGTTGCAAAGCGAAAAATAACTGTTAATGCAGTTGCTCCTGGATTTATTGCTTCAGATATGACGACTGATTTAGATGAAAATGAACTTAAAAAAATGATTCCTGTTAATAGGTTTGGTAAGGTAGAAGAAGTAGCTCATTTGGTTTCTTTTTTAGCTTCAGATAAAGCCTCCTATATTACTGGTGAGGTACTAAATATTAACGGAGGGATTTATTCATAAAAATAATTTCGAAAGATGGGTAGAGTTGTGATAACAGGAATGGGTATTTACTCTTGTATAGGTAAAAATCTTGATGAAGTTAAGCAATCCTTATATGATGGTAGTTCAGGTATAATTTATGATAAGGATAGAGAATCTTTTGGTTTTAGATCTTGCTTAACTGGAATGGTTGAGCCTGTTTCGTTAAAAAAAGAATTACACAGAAGGCAACGATTAAGTATGGGCGCTGAATCTACTTATGCTTACGTAGCCACAATTGAAGCACTTAAAAATGCAGAGATAGATCAAGCTTTTATCGATAAAAATGAAGTTGGTATTATCTATGGAAATGACAGTACTTCTTTATCTGTAGTTGAATCTATAGATAAAATTAGAGAAAAAAAAGATACGACATTGGTAGGTTCTGGAGCGATCTTTAAAGCAATGAATTCTACAGTTACCATGAATTTATCTACGATATTTAAATTAACTGGAGTTAATTTTACAATTAGTGCCGCTTGTGCTAGTGGTTCTCATTCTATAGGAATGGCATATCAATTAATAAAAAGCGGATTGCAAGATTGTGTGATTTGTGGTGGAGCTCAAGAAATTAATAAGTTTGCGATGGCGAGTTTTGATGGTTTGGGGGTTTTTTCAGTAAATACCAATAATCCAGAAAAGGCTTCTCGTCCTTTTGATAAAAATCGTGATGGTTTAGTGCCAAGTGGAGGAGGTGCTACGCTAATCCTGGAGAGTTATGATGCCGCTATTAAAAGAGGAGCTACAATTTTAGGTGAAGTAGTTGGATATGGATTTTCTTCCAATGGGGAACATATTTCAACTCCCAATTGTATAGGGCCTGCAAAAGCAATGAGAAAAGCTTTAGAACAAGCAAATTTGAGTCCGAGCCAAATAGATTATATCAATGCACATGCAACATCTACTCCAGTTGGAGATGCTAATGAAGCAAAGGCAATAAACGAGGTGTTTGGCAAAAACAATACGCCAGTTAGTTCTACAAAATCCATGACTGGCCATGAATGCTGGATGGCGGGTGCTAGTGAGGTTATTTACTCTATGTTAATGATGAAAAATTCTTTTATTGCACCAAATATAAATTTGGATAATCCAGACGAACACTCATCAAAATTAAATTTAGTAACGAAAACTATAAATAAAAAAATTGATGTATTTTTGTCTAACTCTTTTGGATTTGGCGGCACCAATTCTGCCTTAATTATTAAGAAATTTCAAAATTAAACTCTAATTTATAATGAATAAAGAAGAAATCATATTTAAAATAAATGGTTTTTTAGTTGATGAGTTTGAAGTAGAGGAGGAGGATATTTTTCCAGATGCTAATCTTAAAGAAACTTTAGAACTCGATAGTTTAGATTATGTAGATTTAGTCGTGTCGGTGGAATCCAATTTTAATGTTAAGTTAGCTGCAGAAGATTTTACTAATATTGTAACACTTCAAAATTTTTACAATTTAATTGAAAATAAATTAAACTAACACCGTTTCAAAATGTCTCAATGGGATGGTAAATCAAAAGGTGCAGTTTTAGGGTATAAGATTTTTATTTTTTTTATTCAAATATTAGGAATAAGAGCTGCTTATGTACTGCTTTATTTAGTTGCGTTGTACTTTTTTTTATTTTCAATACAAGGAAGAAATGCAAGTTTTTATTATTTTCATAAAAGACTTGGTTATACTAAACTGAAAAGTTTTATTAGTGTTTATATAAGTTACTATAATTTTGGAAAAACAATCATTGATAAAGTTGCAATATCTTCAGGATTAAGAGATAAATTTACATTTGAGTTTGACGGAGAACACCATATTAATGAAATTGTAAAAGAAAAAAAAGGAGGTATTTTAATTAGTGCTCATGTAGGTAATTTTGAAATCTCTCAATATTTTTTTACACTTTTAGATCAGCAATCTGAAATTAATTTAGTGACCACAGATAATGAGCACAGTGCTATTAAAGATTATCTAGAAAGTGTTTCTCTAAAGTCAAGTATGAAATTTATAATTATTAAAGACGATATGTCTCATATCTTTGATATTAATAATGCGTTAAGCAATAATGAATTGATTTGTTTTACTGGAGATCGATATTTTGAAGGATCTAAAGTTTTAAAAGAGCAGCTATTAGGAAAAGAAACAAATTTTCCAGCCGGAGTATTTATGTTAGCCTCAAGATTAAAAGTGCCAGTCATATTCTTATATATAATGAAAGAGCCTAAATTGCATTATCATTTTTATGCAGAAAAGGCAAATTTTAAAAATAGAGAAGCACAAGATTTATTGAATCAATATACCCAAAGTGTGGAACGAAAATTAAAAAAATATCCTTATCAATGGTTTAATTATTATGACTTTTGGAATGATTTAAAACAATAAATTTGTGAAAAATGTACTGGTCATATATTACACCCAATCTGGGCAATTATTAGATATCTCTAAAAACATATCAAAGGAATTGGAAGACTCTAATGATGTTAATTTAAGTTATTATGAGATTAAAATGAAAAATAAATTCCCGTTTCCTTGGGATAAAAAATCATTTTATAATGCTTTTCCAGAAACATTTTTACAAGTTTCATCTACACTAGAAGATTTGGGAAACCCTATGTTAAAAGAGAAATATGATTTAATACTGTTTTCTTATCAAGTTTGGTTTTTATCACCGTCAATTCCAGTTAATTCATTTTTAAATACCGATGCTGCTAAAACACTTTTAAATGAAACTCCTGTTGTTACCGTAATAGGTTGCAGGAATATGTGGGTTATGGCTCAAGAAAAAATGAAAAAGTTATTATTTCAAAATAATGCAAAACTTGTTGGCAATATAGTATTGGTAGATAGGCATATTAATCATATCAGTGTCATTACAATATTGCATTGGATGTTATCCGGAAAAAAAACTAACTATTTAGGGATTTTTCCGAAACCAGGTGTTTCAGATAAAGATATCAATGAATCTTCAAAATTTGGGTCAGTTATAATCAATAGTTTGTTTAAAGATAATTATGACAATCTTCAAGGTAAACTTTTAGAAAAAGGAGCCGTTAAAATAAAGCCTTTTCTTATTGTTATGGATAAACGAGCTAATATTCTATTTGGTAAATGGGCTGCTTTAATTAATTCTAAAGGACCTGCGAATAGTGAAAAACGTCAGCCATTTATTAAGTTATTTAGCATATATTTATCAGTGGCAATATGGTTGATATCGCCCATTGTTTTTTTATTGTTTTTACTATCTTTTATTTTACTTAGTAAAAGAAGAAAAAGAGATAAAAAATATTATTCATCTGTACAAAAAAAAAGGATTAATGAATAACGTATATATAACAAGACTTTCTAAATTCTTGCCTAATAATCCAATTGATAATGATCAAATGGAAGAGAAATTAGGGAAAATTGATGGGGAAACATCAAAAGCAAGAAGAATTGTTTTAAGAAACAATAAAATTAAAACAAGATATTATGCAATAGATGATAAAGGAAAAGTAACTCATAATAATGCACAATTAGTAAGTAAAGCTATTGAAAAATTGTGTGATGGTATTTTTTCTAAAAATGACATAGAATTATTATCCTGTGGTACTTCAAGCCCAGATCAAATTCTTCCATCTCATGCCTCTATGGTTCATGGTTTTTTAAAAAATGGTAATTTAGAAGTTAATTCTCCTTCAGGTGCTTGTTGTTCTGGGATGAATGCTTTGAAATATGGGTTTATGGCCATTAAGTCCAATCAAGTTAATAATGCAGTTTGTACTGGCTCTGAAAGAATGTCTTCTTGGATGAGATCAGAATTGTTTAAAGCTGAAATATCTCATTTAAAAGAATTAGAAAAAGCACCAGTTATAGCTTTTAGGAAAGAATTTTTACGATGGATGTTATCTGATGGAGCCGGAGCATTTTTGTTAGAAAATAAACCCAATGGAAAAACACCATTAAAAATTGAATGGATGGAAGGATATTCTTATGCCCATGAACTAGAAACGTGCATGTACTCAGGTAGTGAGAAATCAGAAAATGGCACTTTAAAGTCCTGGAGCGATTATTCTCAAGAAGAATGGACAGAAGAATCCATATTTGCAGTCAAACAAGATGTAAAATTATTGGATGAAAACATATTGGTAAAAGGAGTTGAAAGTTTAAAAAACGCTATCGAAAAAAATGGACTTGCTCCAAAAGATATTACCTATTTTTTGCCGCATGTTTCTTCTTATTATTTTAGAGAACGATTATTTGAAGAAATGATAAAACAAGGGGTAGAAATTCCTTGGGAGAATTGGTTTATGAACCTAAGTAAAGTAGGAAATATTGGTGCGGGTTCTATTTATATAATGTTAGAAGAGTTGGTAACTTCTGGAAAGCTGAAAAAAGGAGATACTATTGTATTATCGGTTCCTGAAAGTGCACGTTTTTCTTATTCTTATGCTTATTTAACAGTTTGTTAAATGAATTTACTAAAAAAACCATTTCTTAATAATCAAGATGTGAGGGATTTAATCCCACAGAAAACTCCTTTTGTCATGATTGATAAAATGTATTATTTTTCTGTAGACAAAGTGGTTTCAGGTTTTACAATTTCCGAAGAAAATATTTTCAGTTTCAATTCATTATTTACAGCTTCTGGTCTGATTGAAAATATGGCACAAACTGTTGCATTGCATACAGGTTATCAATATTTTTTAAAAAATGAGCCTGCACCAATAGGTTACATAGGCGCTATAAAAAAAGTTGAAATTATGGAATTTCCAAAAGTTAATGACTCCTTAAAGACGACTGTTTTTATAGTGCATGAAATTATGGGTTTTACAATAGTAAAATCTCAGGTAGCTTGTAATGGTAAAATAATTGCAAGGAGTGAAATGAAAACAGTATTAGCTTAGCTGTTTTAATGGGAAGAAATATAGAACATAAAGATTTTAGGAATTTTTTACCACATAGAGGTGATATGCTAATGGTAAAAGACATATTAGAAATAGATATTGAATCTGTTTCTTCAGGTTTTCTAATACAAAAAGACTGTGTTTTTGTAAATAATAAAGGGTTCCTGACAGAAACTGGGCTTATTGAGAATGCTGCGCAAACTTCTACTGCAATTGTAGGTCAAAGTTTTTTTCAAGAAGATGACGTTACAGGGGAAAGCAATCAATTGGTAGGTTACATAAGTGCTATTAAGAAAGTTGAAATATTTCAATTGCCTAAAGTAGGCGATTATATAACAAGCAAAGCATTATTAGTATCTAGGTGGGATACTAATAATATGTGTGTATGCGTAATTAATTCTTCCACTTTTATAGAAGATAAATTAATTGTAGATTGTGCTTTTAATTTCTTAATTCACGAAGTGTAATCATGAAAAAAGGTGAAGTCCCTCAAGACAAAAGTAATTTAGAGTCTGCCAATTTCAAGGAATTATGTTATGCAACCGATAGTGAGGGTAATTATACTACAATTCAAAGTACGGGTTGGAATCCTAAAACCATTGCATTGGATAATGCAATTCAAGAAATAAAAGAACGAGTTGAAAAAGCAAAACAAAAAGTTATTGCCAATCAAACAAGTCCAATAGCGTATTATATGGAATTAAATAAAATGGATCCTTCTATTTTATCAAGCTATGTTGGGATATGGATATGGAACGTTAAAAGGCATTTTAAACCTTCTGTGTTTCAAAAATTAAGTAATAAAACCCTAGGAAAATACGCTGAGGTTTTTGAGATTTCTATTGAAGAGTTAAAGAAAATTAAAGATTGATTTATGAAGATAGACTTTACTCATAAACAAACTGCCCACTGTGAAAACGGAGTGGTTTCTAACTTAATGACATTTAATGGATTTCCTGTAAGTGAACCTATGGTATTTGGTATTGGATCAGGTCTTTTATTCTGTTATATTCCTTTTTTAAAAGTTAATCATGCACCAGCGATAACCTATCGGGTAATGCCTGGGCAAATTTTTAAGAAATTTGCAAAACGTGTTGGAGTTAAAATAAAGAAGGAAAAATTTAAAAATTCAAAAGAAGCGAAAGCAAGATTGGATGAAAATCTAGCTAAAAACAATCCTGTTGGCCTTCAAGTAGGAGTTTATAATTTAACTTATTTCCCAGATGAGTATCGTTTTCATTTTAATGCACACAATTTAGTGGTATATGGAAAAGAATCAGATTCATATTTAATAAGCGACCCGGTAATGGAAAGTGTTACTTCTCTAACTGATAAAGAATTAGAAAAAGTGAGATTTGCCAAAGGTGCTTTTGCCCCCAAAGGGCACATTTATTATCCAATAGATATTCCTGAAGAATTAGATTTAAAAAAAGCAATTGTTAAAGGAATTAAACAAACATGTAACGATATGTTGGCTCCTATTCCAGTATTAGGAGTTCGAGGAATGAAGCTTGTAGCAAACCTTATTCGGAAATGGCCTAAAAAGTTCGGGTTTAAAAAGGCAAATCATTATTTAGGACAGATAGTAAGAATGCAAGAAGAAATTGGCACTGGAGGCGGTGGGTTTCGTTATATTTTTGCAGCTTTTTTACAAGAATCTAGTGAGATGTTAAATAATGAAGAGTTAAATGTTTTGTCTAAAGAAATGACCGAAATTGGTGATTTATGGAGAGATTTTGCATTGAATGCTTCCAGAATTTATAAAAATAGGAGAGCAGAAAACGATACTTATGAAAGGGTTGCGAGTCAATTGGATGAAATTTCAGATAGAGAAAAAATATTTTTTAAAAAGCTAAAAAAGGCTATTAAATAATCTTAATGCTTCAAATTCAACAATTATCTAAAAAGTACAAAGGAGCTGATTATTATTCGGTTTCAAAGCTAGATTTGGATATACTTGAAGGTGAAATATTTGGTATTTTAGGTCCCAACGGTGCAGGTAAAACAACTTTAATTTCGATGCTGTGTTCTTTAATAAAACCTACATCAGGAACTTTTACCATCAACAATTTAGATTATACCCATAACAAAAAAGAATTAAAGCAATTAATTGGTATTGTACCACAAGAATATGCCCTATATCCATCATTAACAGCTTATGAAAACCTAAGTTATTTTGGTAGCATGTATGGTTTGCACGGAAAAGCATTAAAAGATAGCATTCATCTATACTTAGGGAAAATGGGTCTTTTAGAATTTGCAAATAAAAAAATTGAAATATTTTCTGGAGGCATGAAACGAAGAATCAATTTAATTGCTAGCGTTTTACATCAGCCTAAAATATTATTCTTAGATGAGCCTACAGTAGGTGTAGATGTTCAGTCCAAGAATGTTATTATAGATCATTTAAAACAATTAAATAAACAAGGAATTACCATTGTGTATACTTCACATCATTTAAATGAAGCAGAACATTTTTGTACCCGTGTGGTAATAATCGATCATGGGAAAATAATCGTAAAAGGACAGCCGAAAGAACTTATTGCATCCAATGAAAAAGCACATAATTTAGAAGATGTTTTTATTGAATTTACTGGAAAAGAACTAAGAGATCATGTATAAATTATGGGCATCTATATATAAAGAGTTTCTTCTTCTTACTCGTGATTTGGGTGGTTTGACAATCTTATTTGTAATGCCTCTAGTTCTTATAATTACGATTACTTTAATTCAGGATAGTTCGTTTAAAAGCATTCAAGAATCTAAAATTCCAATATTAATTGTTGATAATGATAAGGGAATGATTTCATCAACTATTTTTAAAGGATTGAGAAATCAAAAATTATTTGAGGTTATCGTAAAAGAAAAAGAAAGTGAAGTTGAGGAACTTGTTTTTAAAGGCACGTATCAATTAGCAATAGTAATTCCAGAAAATTTATCTAGGGACTTAGCACTTAAAATAAGTCAAAATGTTGAAGGAGTTTTGTCCGACTTTGGTATGGAAGATAAAGATACTTCTGCAACTAACATTGAAATTCCTACTAAAGAAGTGAGGCTTTATTTTGATCCTGCTATACGACAATCATTTAAAAGTTCTATTAAGAGTGGGATTGATAAAATGATTTCAAAAATAGAAACAGAGTCTATTTATAAAGCCTTTCAAGAGCAATTATTAGATGATGATTCCAGTTTTACTTTTAATTCAGAGAAGTTGATCACCTTTAATGAGATAACCCCCAAGTTAAAGGAAAACGATGTGCTTCCCAATTCTGCGCAACATAACGTTCCTGCTTGGACTTTGTTTGCTATATTTTTTATCATAGTTCCATTATCTATAAATATGGTAAAGGAAAAAAGTCAAGGTACTTTTGTAAGATTAAGAACAAATCCTGTTTCTTACTCCATTGTTTTGGCTGGTAAAACAGTTGTATTTCTAATGGTTTGTTTAATACAGTTTTTTCTAATGGTATTGATTGGTGTTTATCTTTTTCCAGTATTGGGTTTGCCAACCTTAGCTGTTTCTGGAAAATTATTTTTAGCATTTTTAGTAGCTTTATTTTCTGGATTAGCAGCAGTTGGATTAGGATTATTGCTGGGGACAGTTGCAAAATCACAAGAACAAGCAGCACCATTTGGAGCTACATTTGTAGTGGTACTAGCAGCTTTAGGCGGCGTTTGGGTACCGGTTTTTATGATGCCTAATTTTATGCAATTCATTTCTAATGTATCACCTATGAATTGGGGTTTAAATGCTTTTTATGATGTGTTTTTAAGAAATGGAGGTTTATTAGAAATCCTTCCAGAAATAGGATTATTATTTCTATTTTTTCTTGCTACAACAATAATATCTATAATTTATAATAACAAAAAGAATGCGGTCTAATACAACTGAAATAAGCTTTACAAGTCAAATTAGAGTAAGGTTTGTAGAAACAGATCCTATGGGGATTGTTTGGCATGGAAATTACATTCAGTATTTTGAAGATGGAAGAGAGGCATTTGGCAGACATCATGGTATATCCTATTTAGATCAAAAAGAAAATGGCTTTACTTCACCAATAGTTAAATCAAGCAGTGAGCATAAGCATCCTTTGCGTTTTGGTGAGGTTGCTACTGTAAAAACAATTTTTATAGATTCACCAGCTGCAAAAATGGTTTTTAGATATGAAATATACAACGAGGCTAAAGAAGTGGTTTGTAAAGGGCAAACAACACAGGTGTTTTTAGGTAATGATGATGAATTATTTTTACACCTTCCTCCATTTTTTGAAGAATGGAAAAAGAAAGTTGGATTGTTAAAATAGAAAAATGAGAGAAGCGTATATAACTCATCATAATATAATTTCTTCATTAGGATTTACTAGTGAAGCAAATTTTGATCAATTAATTCAAGCAAAATCAGGAATTAAAAAATATCAAAGAGAAAATAATGAAGTATATTTTAGTTCCAAAGTTGATAAAGAAAAATTAAATTCAGAATTTAAAAAGATTGGTGATACAGAATCATATACCACTCTTGAGAAAATGATGATACTTTCTGTTAATTCAATTTTATCATCTTCTAATTATAAAATCACTAAACGAACGGGATTAATAATTGCAACTACGAAGGGTAATATTGATACTCTTTCAACTTCTTCAAAATTTTATAAGGATCCTAAACGAAGTTATTTATATGAATTAGGAAATCAGATTAATTATTTTTTTGATTTTAAGAACGAAGCGATTGTGCTTTCTAACGCATGTGTTTCAGGTGTTTTAGCAGTTTCAGTTGCACAACGATTTATAAATGATGGGGTATATGAAGAGGTGATTATTGTAAGTGGTGATTTGGTTTCAGAATTTATCCTTTCAGGGTTTACTTCGTTTCAGGCAATAAGTAACGAACCTTGCAAGCCCTATTCTACTAAAAGAAAAGGGATTACTATAGGGGAAGCTGTAGCTTCTGTTTTGGTTACTTCAAAAAAGAAAAAAAATGCAATACAAGTTTTAGGTACAGGTTCCTGCAATGATGCCAACCATATTTCTGGACCATCTAGAACAGGGGAGGGTTTGGTGATGAGTGTTAGATCTGCATTGAATGAAGCCAAAATTAAAACTCATGAAATCGATTATATTTCAGCTCATGGAACAGCGACTAATTTTAACGATGAGATGGAGGCGGTTGCTTTTAGTCGTTTAAAAATGTTAGAAACGCCTATCAATAGCTTAAAAGGGTTTTACGGACATACACTTGGAGCTTCAGGATTGTTGGAAAGTATTATTGGGATAAAATCTCTCGAAAAAAACACATTAATAGGTTCCCTTGGTTTTGATGAATTAGGAGTTTCTGAATGTATTAATGTTATTAAGAAAACTGAGAAAAAGGAATTAAATATATTTTTAAAAACTGCTTCAGGATTTGGAGGATGTAATACAGCAGTAATTTTTAAAAAATCAATAGATTAGTTGATTGTTAAAATAAAAAGAAACGATAAGTTAATGTAAATTTGTAATTAACTATTCTGATTTTAATCAAATAGAAGATAATCATACTATTTTGGTGTGTAAAAAATAAAATTTATTGTCAAAAAAACTATACATACAGAAATATTGTAAAATAAAAAACGGTCAAGTTTTTTTAAATGGTGAACAGGTATTTGAATCCCATAATTTAGATAGAAAAGAATTTTTAAAAAGCGTTTATAGCTTTATTGGAATAAAATATTCTAAGTTTTTTAAAATGGATAACTTAAGTAAACTTGCTTTTTTATCTGCAGAATTTATTTTAAATGGAATTGAAACTGATGGAAAAAACATTGCAATTGTTTTTTCCAATAATGCGTCGAGTCTAGAATCTGATAGGAAGCATCAAAATTCTATAAATGATAAAGAGAACTATTATCCTAGTCCTGCAATATTTGTTTATACATTACCAAATATTGGGATTGGAGAGATTAGTATACGACACCAATTAAAAAGTGAAAATGGCTTTTTTGTATTTGAAAATTACAATGCTAATTTTCATTATAACTATGAGAAAAGCTTGATCAATAATAATAAAAGTGAATCTGTTTTAGCAGGTTGGGTAAATATTGATAAAGATTCTTATGAAGCTTTTTTATATTTGATATCTGAAACAGGAAACATAGCACATACATCAGAAAACTTAAATCAATTATACACGAATTAAAATGGAAGATTTAAAATTAGAATTAAAGAAAAACATCATCGAATTATTAAACTTAGAAGATGTAACAGTAGAAGAAATAAAAGACAATGATCCTCTTTTTGGAGAAGGTTTATGTCTAGACTCTATAGATGCTTTAGAGCTTATCGTGATGTTAGATAAAGATTATGGCATTAGATTAACTGATCCAAAAGAAGGAAAAAAAATATTTGAATCTATTGAAGTAATGGCAAATTACATTGCAGAACATAGAACAAACTAGATTATTTAATTAGATGAATAAAGGAGTTGCAATAACCGGAATGGGAATCATATCTTCTATTGGTAATACATTAGAAGAAAACTTTCAGTCTCTTAAAAGTGAGGCTCCTGGGATTTCAAGAATTGAGAATATTACAACCCATCATAAGGACCACATTAAAGTTGGAGAGATAAAAATTTCCAATGTTGATTTGGCTGCTTTTTTAAAGTTACCGGATACGCATAATTATTCCAGAACCGCATTAATTGGAGAAATTGCTGCTAGAGAGGCAATTAGAAATGCTGGAATAACTGATATTAATTCATATAGGACAGGATTAATTTCAGCAACTAGTGTTGGAGGTATGGATTTAACCGAAAAATATTTTTATACTTGGTTTGATGATGCAGAAAACCATAAGTTTATTGAAAGTCATTCAGCAGGTGATTCCACTACAAAAATAGCAAATAGTCTTGGAATTACTGGGTTTGTTTCAACGATTAGTACAGCTTGTTCTTCAGCAGCTAACTCGATTATGTTGGGCGCTAGAATGATTAAAGCTGGAAAGCTGGATAGAGTTATTGTTGGTGGGGCAGATTGCATGTCTAAGTTTACCATCAATGGTTTTAAAACACTAATGATTTTATCTGAAAACGATTGCAAGCCTTTTGATGCAAATAGAACAGGTTTGAATTTAGGAGAAGCTGGGGCTTATTTAGTGTTAGAATCTGATGAATGCGTAAAAAAAGATAATAAAAAAGTGTTGGGGTATGTTTCTGGGTATGCCAATGCAAATGATGCCTTTCATCAAACTGCTTCTTCTAAAGATGGTGAAGGTGCTACTTTAGCTATGAAAAAAGCATTGAAAATAGCAAATATTTCACCAAAAAATATTGATTATATAAATGCTCACGGTACAGCAACAGAAAATAATGATGCTTCAGAAAGTGTAGCAATTAGAAGGGTATTTGGAGAAAAGGTGCCAAGCATTAGTTCAACAAAAGCTTTTACAGGACATACCTTAGCAGCCGCCGCAGCAATAGAAGCTGTATATTCGGTATTGGCATTACAAAATAATTTAGTATTTCCTAATTTAAATTTTTCTACTCCAATTCCAGAAACGACTATTATTCCTGAAACTGAATTAATAGAAAAGAAGCTAAACCATGTGCTTTCAAATTCATTTGGGTTTGGAGGGAACTGTTCCACTATAATTTTTTCAAAAGCATAATTATGAGGAATTATTATATCAATGGAATTGGATGTGTTTCTTCACAAGAATCTTCAGATACAGAAAAAGATATTAAAAATTATGAGGAGCTAACAACAAATATAGTTTCTGTAAAAAAACCTGATTATAAAAAACACATCATTCCTTCGATGGTTCGAAGAATGTCTATAGGAGTTAAAATGGGAGTTGTTGCATCTTCTATTGCTCTTAAAGAAGCAAATATTGAAATCCCAGATGCTATTATTACTGGATCTGGAATGGGTTGTTTAAGAGATTCTGAAAAATTTTTAACAAACATTCTAGATAATGATGAGCAATTTTTAACCCCTACTGCATTTATTCAGTCAACTCATAATACAGTTGGAGCTCAAGTTGCTCTAGGTCTAGGTTGTAAGGCTTATAATGTCACGTATGTTCACGATGCTACTTCTTTTGAAACTTCATTGGTTGATGCAATGATGATGATTGATGAAGGTGAATCTAAAATATTGGTGGGTGGTGTCGATGAAATTGGAAAACACACTGCTAAACTTTATCAATTAATTGATTTAATTAAAAAAGAAGAATCTTTTGAAAATGGAGTTTTAAATACAAACACAAAGGGTGCTATATATAGTGAAGGCGCGCAATTTTTTGTTTTAGAAAACGAGAAAAGTAAAAATACCTATGCTAAATTATTAGCTGTCACACATTTTAACCAACTTGAAAAAACGGAAGTATCAAAAAAGTTAGAATTATTTTTAAAAGAAAATAAGTTGTCTATACCTGAAATAGATGCTGTAGTTTTGGGTTTAAATGGAGATGTAAATTTTGATAATTATTATAAAAATCTTCAAAATAATTTATTAAAAAACACCCCACAAATTGCTTACAAACAATTTTCAGGCGAATACAATACAGCCTCAGCTTTTGGAACTTGGGTAGCTTGTAATGTTTTAAAAAACCAAGATATACCAACTAATTTTTTAATAAATACAGTTAAAAAAGAAACGTATAAAAATGTCTTACTCTACAACCAGTATAGAGGTGAAAATCACAGTTTTATTTTACTTAGCTCATGTTAACCTATAAAAATGTAAATAAAACAAGTATTGTGCTTTTATTAGTTTTCTTACTTTTAAAAGTATTTTACTCCTTTTCACTCATATGGATTTGTGCTTTAATACTAATTTGGATTATCCTTACTACCATTGGTTCTTTTCATATTCGATGGAATTATTTTTTAAAAGCAAATCATAAGAATAAAAATATTGATAACCATGTTATTTCATTAACTTTTGATGATGGACCACACAAAGAGCATACTGAAAAGGTTTTAGCATTACTTAAAAGGTATAATTTTAAAGCTACTTTTTTTCTGATTGGACATAAAATTGAAGCGCATCCTAATCTAGTAGAAGCAATAATAAATCAAGGTCATACTATTGGAAATCACACCTATTCACATTCCAATAATTTTGGTTTTTTTAAAACTGAAAATGTACTTAAAGAATTGAAAAAAACAAACCAGATCATTGAAAAACTTCAGGGATTAAAAATGAACCTTTACCGCCCTGCTTTTGGAGTCACCAACCCAAGAATTAGCACAGCGATAAAAACATTAAATTTAATACCTATAGGATGGAGTGTTAGATCATTAGATACCACAAAAGATACTAAAGAAATGATACTTACAAGAATTACAAAAAACTTGCAAAAGGGAGATATCGTTTTACTCCATGATACCAGTCAAAAAACAGTAGAAGTATTGGAACAATTATTGATATTTCTGGATAAAAAAAGATGGCAGTCGATTTCAGTTGATCAATTATTAAAAATTAAAGCTTATGTGTAAATATGTTTTTATTTTGATATTATTATTTTCTAGTGTACAGGCTCAGGAAGAAAAAATGACTATTTCTGAAATTGAAAGCTTTAAAATATTGATTAAAGAAGTTGCTGAGAAAACCAATACAATTACAGCTGATTTTGTTCAAATAAAACATTTGAATTTTCTAACAAATGACATTGAAACAATAGGAAAAATCGCATTTAAAACACCCAACTGGGTAAAATGGGAATATACAAAGCCATATGTATACAGTGTAATGTTTAAAGAAAATTTAATTTTAATTAACGATGGAGGCACCAAAAGTGATGTAAAAATAAGCGCGAGTAAATTGTTTAAAAAACTTAACGACTTAATTGTTAAAAGTGTGACTGGCGATATGTTTGATGAAGAGAATTTTAATATTTCTTATTATAAAGAAGCTGCAGCTTATAAAGTGATATTTGCTTCAAAAGATAAAAAACTAGCATCTTTGATAGAAACTTTTGTTATACATTTTAAAAAAGAAACAGGTGCTGTGATGGAACTGAAAATGATAGAGCCTTCTCAGGATTTTACAAAGATTGTTTTTACCAACCGAATAGAAAACAGCAAACTTAACGATGAGGTTTTTACCAATTAGCATATTATTTCTTCTAATTACATCTTGTTCTTTGCAAACAACAAAAAACTTGATTGTAAAAGAAGTATCACACATTGAAGTTGATAATCCCTATTTTTCAAATACCTATATCGATTATATTTATAAAGCTAAAATTGATATTTACGGAAGAAAATTTGGAGGAATTCTAATTATAAAAAAAATCGATGAAAATAGCCATCGTGTTGTTTTTACTACAGAATTTGGTAATAAACTATTTGATTTTCTGTTTGAGAATGATACTGTAATTAATAATTTTGTTATAGAAGAGTTGGATAAAAAATTTATTGTAAATACCCTTCGAAATGACTTTAAATTACTGGTTTCTGAAAAAAACAAAGTGCTAAATCAATTCGATTCAGGATTGGAAGATATTTATAAAACAATTGATGGTAAACAATTTAATTTTTATTTTATTAATAAAAAATCGCATACCTTAGACAAAATCACACGTACTTCTAAATCGAAAGTGATAGTTGAAGTGTTGTTTTCAAATGTAGAATCTGTGATAGCAAATTCTATTTTGATACATCATAAAAATATAAAATTAAACATCGCATTAGAACTATTTAAAAAAGATTAAAATGTTAATAGAAGGATTATATAAAGTAAATAAAATCACACACAATGATTCTGAAATTCAAGCGCAAATAAGCTTGAATCCAACACATGACATTTTTAAAGGTCATTTCCCAGGAAACCCTATAATGCCTGGAGTTTGTATGATGCAGGTTATTAAAGAATTGACAGAAGGAGTTTTAAAATTAGAGCTGTTTCTTCAAACTTCTACCAACATTAAGTTTATGGCAAAAATCAATCCTGAACTCAATCCTGATTTAGTATTAAAAATTGATTTTACAGAAGAAGATGGAATTATCAAATTAAAAAATAACACTTTTTTTGGAGAAACATTGGCCTTAAAATTAAATGCAAAATATAAAATTGTTTTATAGATGAAAGCTAGTCTATTCATATTTATACTTTTTATAGGATTATTTTCTCCAAGTATTACAAAGGTAAGAGCGGATTATAAAAATGCTTTTAATAGTAAAGAAGCAACACTTCAATTAAATAAAGATTTAACTAAAGTCAAGAAAACTGATGAAAAACTATTAGTGGCTTACAAAGGAGCAGTTTTGACATTAATGGCTAAATATTCTAAAATCACGAAAGAAAAAAAGACTTTTTTTAAAGAAGGAGCTACTTTAATAGACTTTGCAATTATGGAGGAACCTACCAATGTTGAAATGCGATGTATCCGTTTGGGTGTACAAGAAAACGCTCCAAAATTATTAAAATATCGAACGAATAAAACGGAAGACAAACAATTGATCAACGATGAATATGAGAATATTAAATCAATTGCTATAAAAAAGCATGTCAGAGGATTTATAATGCAGTCTACATCGTTTTCTGACCAAGAAAAAAAACATTTCAATTAAAAACCTCTAAAAGTGCTGGATAAAAGTTTGCTTGAACATAAAATTAAATCTCTTAAAATATGTGTAATTATACCCACATATAATAATGAACGTACGTTAAAAAGAGTGATTGATGGTGTATTAGAAATTACAGACGATTTAATCGTTATTAATGATGGTGCAACAGATTCTACTTCTAGAATTCTCAAAAAATACACTGATATAACACAAATATATTTACCAAAAAACAAAGGAAAAGGAAATGCATTGCGAGTTGGTTTTAAGAAAGCTGAAGAATTAGGATATGAATTTTCCATCACAATAGATAGTGATGGACAGCATTATCCTGAAGATATAGCTGTATTTGTTAATCAACTAGAATTTGAAACTAATAAAAATATATTGCTTATTGGATCTAGAAATATGAATCAAGAAGCGGTTCCTGGCGGGAGTAGTTTTGGTAATAAGTTTTCAAACTTTTGGTATAAAGTAGAAACGAGTATTCAATTAAAAGATACTCAATCGGGTTTTCGGTTATACCCTTTAAAGGAACTGAATAAAATTAAATTTTATACGTCTAAGTTTGAATTTGAAATCGAAAATATAGTTAAAGCAGCTTGGAAAGGAATTATAGTAAAAAACGTTCCGGTTAAAGTATTATACGATGAACAAGAAAGAGTAAGTCATTTTAGACCCTTTAAAGATTTTGCAAGAATAAGTTTATTAAATACTTGGTTGGTTTTAGTTGCATTTATTTATATAAAGCCACGTGATTTAATACGAAAACTTAGAAAAAAAGGAATTCGCCGATTTATAAAAGAAGAAATATTAGGAAGTAATGAATCTCCTTTAAAGAGTGCTCAAGCAATGGCATTAGGTGTTTTTATTGGTTTAACTCCGCTTTGGGGATTACATACCATATTAGTCCTTTCTTTGGCAATATTATTTAAATTAAATAAAGTGATTTCGTTTGCTTTTACCAATGTTAGCTTTCCACCTTTTATTCCTTTTACAGTTTATGCAAGCATCATGATAGGCACCCAGGTTTTAGGGGAACCCACTGATTATTCATTTGCAGATTTTGAACAAAATTTCGAATTTGTTAAGAGCTTGAAGACCTATGTAGTTGGAAGTTTTATTTTAGCATTTGTTGCATCTATTATTGTGGGTCTAGTTTCTTATTTCTTGTTATCTTTATATAATAAGAAAAAGCACGATTAAAATTGGATTCCTACTTTTATAAACTATACAACTATATTTCATCTAGAAAATTAGGTAGCCTAATAGCATTATTAGGGATTGTTTTTGGGATGTTATATTTAGTATCTAAAATTCATTTTGAAGAAGATATCTCTAAATTAATTCCTTCTTCTGAAGACTCAAAAGAGCTTCAGAAGGTACTGAAATCTACTAATTTTTCAGATAAATTGGTAGTGAATATTCAGATGGATTCAGGGGGTTCTTTTCAAGATTTATCAGATTATGCTACCGAGTATATTGATAGTATTATAGCATCATCAAGCAAATTTATTAAAAATATTCAAGGAAAAGTGTCCGATGAAGATTTATTGGAAACCATGGATTTTGTTTATGATAATTTACCTCTTTTTTTAGATGAAAATGATTATTTAACAATTTCTAATAAAATTAAAAGTGATAGCATTAAAGCTATTGTTAATACTAATTATAAATCAATTCTTTCTCCTTCGGGAATGATTACAAAGAATATGATTTTAAAAGATCCATTAGGGCTATCATTTATAGCTCTAAAAAAACTTCAAACTTTAAATATTGGAGATCAATTTATTTTGGAAAATGGTTTTGTAGTCACTAAGGATAAAAAAACTATACTGTTGTTTATAACTCCAAAGTTAGCAGCTAGTGAAACAAATAATAATAGTGAGTTTGTAGATCAATTGTACACTGTCCAAAACCAATTAAATAATAAGTTTAATAACAAGGTGAAAAGTGAATACTTTGGAGGAGTAATAATTGCAGTTGCCAATGCAAAACAAATTAAAAATGACATTCAATTTACCGTTAGTATTTCACTTTCCGTTTTAATAATTATCCTAATTGTATTTTATAAAAAGTTAAGTATTCCCATAGTGCTATTTGTTCCAACTATAATAGGGGGTTTATTAGCTGGAGTAATTTTATTGATAGTAAGAGATAATATATCTGCTATTTCTTTAGGCTTGGGTGCTGTCCTATTGGGCATTACATTAGATTATTCTCTTCATATTCTAACCCATTTGCGAAATAATAATAATGTAAAAAGCTTGTATAAAGATATAACACAGCCCATTTTAATGAGTAGTTTTACGACAGCCATTGCTTTTTTGTGTTTGTTGTTTATTAAATCACAGGCATTACAAGATTTAGGAATTTTTGCAGCTGTAAGTGTATTAGGCTCATCTGTATTTGCCTTACTATTTATTCCTCAGATTTATAAAACTTCTAAAAACAATAATAACAAATCCACCGTTTTAGATAAAATAGCTCATGTTAATTTTCATAGCAGTAAGTTAAGCTTTGTGTTGTTAGGTTTAATCCTGGTAGTTAGTTTATTTACCTATTCTAAGGTGAAATTCAATAAGGATTTAACCACGTTAAATTTTATGCCTACGGAGATGGTCTCCTCTGAAGAAAAACTAGACAAACTCACCAATTTTTCGTCAAAATCATTATATATAGCCTCCTTTGCAAATGATTTAGACGATGCATTAGTAGTCAATGAGGCTATTTATAAGAAGTTAATTGAATTAAAACAAACAAATAAGATATATAATTTTAGTTCTATAGGAGCATTAGTGTTTTCTCAAAAAATACAAAAAGAAAAAATAACTAAATGGAATTCCTTTTGGAATGAGGAAAAGGTTAATCAAACCAAAAATAATCTAATTGGTTACGGTGAAAAGCTGGGATTTAAGCCAAAAACATTTCAGCAGTTTTATAATTTAATTGACAAAGAATTTCAACCAATAAACATTGAAAATTACCAAGAAATAAGAACATTTTTGGTAGACGATTATATTCATAAAGAACCAAATTTCACAACTATTACGTCACTTATTAAAGTGAAAGAAGAAAACCTAAATCTAGTTGAGAATGCATTTAAAGATCAAGAAAATATAATGTTGATTGATCGAAAAAAAATTAATGAGGCATTTTTAGGAAGTTTAAAAAATAATTTTAATGAATTAATAATTTATTCATTAATAGCAGTGGTATTAATACTTCTTCTGTTTTATAAAAGTATATCATTAACATTGATTACAAGCATACCAATAGTTTTAACTTGGATATTAACCATTGGGATCATGGGTTTATTGGGTATCGAATTCAATGTGTTTAATATTATTATATCATCATTTATTTTTGGTTTAGGGATTGATTACAGTATTTTCATGACCAATGCCTTGATAAAAGATTATACGTATGGAACCAAAGAAATCGCTACTTATAAAGTCTCAATTTTACTTTCTGTAATTACTACTTTATTAGGCGTTGGGGTATTAATTTTCGCAAAACATCCTGCATTATATTCTATATCATTAGTAAGTTTAATAGGAATCTTAATAACAGTATTTGTGGCCTTTACAGTTCAGCCATTTCTTTTTAATGTTTTCATTAAAGATCGCACCCTTAGAGGTTATTCTCCTATTAATGTTCGTCTTTTTGTCGGGTCTTTTTTAATAACATTATTCTATGCAGTTGGAGGGATGCTTTTGTCTTTATTCAGTATTACGATTCTTCCAATCCTTCCCATTTCAAAAAAGAAAAAATTTAAAGGGATGCATAAATTAGTTTCTCGTTTCTCTAAACAAGTCTTAAGTAATAATTATACTACTAAAAAAATAATTATTAACGAAGTTGGGGAGGATTTTAAAAAGCCTGCGATTGTAATTGTTAATCATGCCTCTTCCATAGATACCATATCATTAAATATTTTAACTTATAATATGATTTATATGGTGAATGATTGGGTGTATAAGTCCCCAATTTTTGGAATATTGGCTAGAACTTTAGGATATTATCCAATAAAAAAAGGAGTTGGAGGAAGCATTTTACATTTAAGGAATAAGTTAAATCAAGGTTATATGTTATGTGTTTTTCCGGAAGGGAAAAGATCTTTTACAAATAAAATGGGTCGTTTTCATAAAGGAGCTTTCTTTTTGCAACAACAACTACAAATAGATATTCTTCCTATTTACCTTCATGGAAATTCTGAAGTAATGCCAAAAGGAGATTTTATGATTTATTCCGGTGAGATGGTAGTGAAAGTAGGTGAAAGAATCCCCTATAATGATTCACGTTTTGAAGGAAGTGAAAGAGAACGGACAAAGAAAATAAGTATTTTTTATAAAAACAAGTTCAATGAATTTCGAGAGGAAGTAGAAGGAGTTGATTACTACAAACAAATAGTATTATCGAACTATAAGTTTAAAGACGCTGAAATACTTTCGAATGTAAAAACTGATTTTAAAGCAAAAAAAAGGCAATATTTTATTTTAAATAAAATGATGCCTTTAAAATCTAAAATAATCCATTTAGCAGATGATTATGGGCAAATAGATATAGTATTAGTTGCGAAAAGCATGGATAGAAAAATTACCTCTATTATTAATGACACCAACAAATTAAGCATAGCTAAAAATTGTTATACCAATGTATTTAGAAAAGTTAAATACGACTTATGTTTAAGTACATTAATAATTAAAAATTACGATGTATTATTAGTTTCTAATTTGACTCAGGTAAAAGATTCAATAATTGTGGCATTTAATAATATCATTGTTTTTAATAATAACTTATTGGTTTCAAAAATTATGATTTTAGGTTTTTGGGTGAAATATGATAAAGAATCAGTCGTTTTTTTAATAAGAAGGGAAAATGAAGAGTAAATACGACGTTGTTATTATAGGTAGTGGATTGGGAGGATTGGTTTCTGCCAATATATTAGCGCGTCATGGTTATCGTGTTTGTGTGTTAGAAAAAAATAGACAGTATGGGGGAAACCTCCAAACTTTTGTGCGAGATAAAAATATTTTTGATACTGGAGTACATTATATTGGTAGTTTAGGAGAAGGTGAAAATCTACATCAATATTTTAGCTATTTGGGTATTATGAAAGACCTTAAATTAGCGAAGTTAGATCATGATCAATATGACGTAATTACCTTTGGAGATGACTCACAGGAATATAAGCATGCGCAAGGATACGATCATTTTTCAAGATCATTAATTCAACAGTTTCCAGAAGAAGAAAAAGCCATAAATGAATACTGTAAAAAGATTCAAGAAGTTTGTGAAAGTTTTCCATTGTATAATTTAGAGTTAAGCTCCAATGCTTATGATATCAGTTATTTTAATTTAAAAATTTCAGATTATTTAGAGACTATAACAGCTAATAAAAAATTAAAAGCAGTTGTAGCTGGTTCAAATTTTTTATATGCAGGCACTAAAAATACACCATTATATGTACATGCTCTTTCTGTCAATTCTTACATAAAAAGCTCTTGGAGATGTATAGACGGTGGAAGTCAGATCACTAGGTCCTTAATAAAAAGAATTAAGGAGTTTGGTGGAGAGGTATATAATAATCAGGAAGTTATTGACTTTGGTTTTGTTGGCAATGAAATTGATTCGGTACTGACTAAAAGCGGAAAACAGATAAAAGGAGATTATTTTATTTCGAATATTGAACCAAAACTGACTGTTAAAATGTTAGCGGGTAAAGGGATGCGAAAATCTTATGTAAATAGAATTAATCAAATTAAAAGTATGATTTCTGTATTTAGTGTATATATTGTTTTTAAGCCAAAAACATTTAAATACATCAACCATAATTTTTATCACTTTAAAAGTCATCAAGATATTTGGGATACTCAAAACTATTCTGAAAGTACTTGGCCAGAAAGTTATATGTTGTCAATGGGAGTTAGAAAGAATCAAGATGATTGGTCAAATAACCTTACGGCAATGGCTTATATGAAATTTGATGAAGTTGAAAAATGGAAAGATTCGTTTAATACAGCTTCAGAAGAATCAGATAGAGGGAGTCAATATGAAAAATTCAAAAAAGAAAAGATAGCAATTTTTATTGATGAAATAGAAAAAAAATTCCCTAATATTAGAGACTGTATTCAATCTGTCCACGCTTCAACACCATTGTCTTATAGAGATTATATAGGTTCTAATAATGGAGCGATTTATGGATATGAAAAAGATGCAGAAAATCCTATGATGTCAATTATTTCACCAAAAACAAAAACAAAAAAATTGCTTTTCACAGGGCAAAGTGTAAATATGCACGGTATTTTAGGGGTGACGATTAGCGGTTTTTTAACTTGTTCATATATTATTGGAAAAGAAAAAATGATGCAATCCGTTAAAAAATCGCTTATTTAATGGATGCTACCATACTAAAATATTGGACACTCTTATTGTTGCTTGTTTCAGTACTTTTTAGTTCCTGTAGCACTAAAAAATCTATTAACAACCGTCCAGATATAAGCAGTTATTCAATAAATAACTCAGCGCGAATAGAAATAAATGACTCTTTGTTTTTTAAAGGGTCGAATAGTTTGCGGAAAAATAAATACGGTCAATGGGAATTGGTAGTTTCTGGAAATCCTTTAGAAATAGGTAATGATATGGGAGCGTTATCTAGTGAATTGATAAAAGATCAAGAAAAATATTTTTTTGATAAAGTAAATTTAATGGTTCCTTCTAAATTTAAACGTTACTTATTGCGTAATTTTTTGTCCTGGTATTCACGTAAAATGTATTTAAACGTTACGGAAGAATATAAAACTGAAATTTATGGAATATCAAAATTTGGAATTAGTGACAACAATCTTTTTGGGAGTAATTATTTAAAAACTTTATTCTTGCATAGTGCTCATGATATCGGTCATGCATTTCAAGATTTAGCTATAGTAGGATGCACTTCTTTTGCTGTTTGGGGAGATAAAACTGCTGATGGAAGTTTGTTAATTGCCAGGAATTTTGATTTTTATGCAGGAGACGAATTTGCTAAAGAAAAACAACTATCTTTTATAAACCCCGATAAAGGATATAAGTATATGTCTGTTTCTTGGCCTGGAATGATTGGTGTTGTTTCTGGTATGAATGAAAAAGGAATTACGGTAACGATCAATGCAGCAAAATCGGATATTCCTTTAACAGCAAAAACACCTATTTCATTTGTTTCTAAAGAAATTATACAATACGCTTCTAATATTGATGAAGCTATTGAAATTGCAAAAAGACGAGAGGTTTTTGTATCTGAATCTATTTTAGTTGGATCTTCATCAGATAATAAAGCAGTTATCATTGAAATGTCACCAGAAAAATTTGGTGTATATGATATTAAAAATACTACTGAAATAGTATGTTCCAATCACTTTCAAAGCGATGCTTATCATAATGATGAAAACAATATAAAGACAATTTTCGAAAGTCATTCAAAATATAGGTTTGATAAAATGAATGAATTATTAGCTGCTTCAGAAAAGATGACACCAGAGAAAGCAGTTTCTATATTGCGTAATAAAAAAGGCTTAAATGATTTAGAAATTGGTTACGGCAATGAAAAAGCATTGAATCAATTATTGGCACATCATGGTATTGTTTTTCAGCCTTCAAAAAAATTGGTTTGGGTTTCGTCTAATCCTTATGTTTTAGGCGATTTTGTAGCTTTTCAGTTAGATAGTGTTTTTAATAATTCAACTAAAAAATCCAGTACGCTGTCATTATCCAGTTTATTAATTGAAAAAGATAGTTTTGTAAATTCAGATGAGTTTAAAGATTACGAGGCTTATCGAGTTGAAAAGGAAAAAATCCAATATGCTATTCAAAATGAAGAAGATTATTGTCAAGAAGAACTTGAGAAATTCATTTCATTAAACCCAAACTACTGGGAAGTTTATTATCTTACAGGAAAATATTATTTTGAGAAAAAATATTACAAAGCAGCATTATTAAAATTCAATGAGGCTTTAACAAAAGAAGTAACTACAGTGACTGATCAAGAAAATATTAAAAAATATATTTTAAAAATTAAAAGGAAATTAAATGATTCCTGAAATAGAATTAAAATCTTCTCAAGAAATAAAACAATTTCAAGAGGACGAATTGAAAAAATTATTATATTATCTAAAAGATAATTCTACCTATTATCAAAGAGTTTTTAAGCGTCAAAACATTCAAATTTCCGACATTAATACATTGGAAGATTTGCAGAAAATCCCTGTAACTACAAAAGAAGATTTACATAGGTATAATGATGATTTTATATGTATTGATTCTTCTAATATAATAGATTATGTAACAACGTCTGGAACAACAGGAAATCCTGTATTTTTTGGACTTTCAGACAAGGACTTAGAACGATTAGCTTATAACGAAGCGATTTCTTTTGCCTGCTCAAAAGTTACTAAAAATGACACCATACAATTAATGACCACTATTGACAGGCGTTTTTTAGCTGGTTTGGCTTATTTTTTAGGAGCTCGAAAATTAGGCGCTGGTATCATAAGAGTAGGAGCAGGAATACCAGAATTACAATGGGATTCGATTCTAAAATTTAAACCAAGTTATTTAATTGCTGTGCCTTCTTTTTTGTTGAAATTAATTGAATATGCAGAAAACAATGGAATAACAGTAAATTCAAGCTCGGTTAAAGGTGTGATTTGTATTGGAGAACCTCTTAAAAACCAAGATTTTTCAGACAATGTGTTGTCTCTAAAAATTAAAGAAAAATGGGATATTGAATTGTATTCTACCTATGCATCAACTGAAATGAGCACCGCTTTTTCAGAATGTGAATTTCAGCAAGGAGGGCATCATCATCCAGAGTTAATTATTGTTGAGATTTTAGATGATCATAACCAACCCGTTATGGAAGGTGAAGAAGGAGAGCTTGTTGTTACAACACTTGGAGTAGAAACTATTCCCTTACTGCGCTTTAAAACTGGGGATGTGATAAAAGCACACTATCAACCATGTAAATGCGGTAGAAATACCTTGCGTTTAGGTCCAGTAATTGGTCGTAAAAAGCATATGATTAAATATAAAGGAACCACCATTTATCCTCCTGCAATGTATAATTTACTCAATGATTTTTCAGCAATCGAGAATTATATCATCGAATTAGATAGAAACGAAGTAGGGTTGGATAACATAACTATTAAAGTAGGAACCAAGGCTTCTTCAGAAGATTTAATGCAACGATTAAAGGATCATATGAGAGCGAAATTAAGGGTTTTACCTACGATCATGATTTTATCTATTGATGCTGTTAATAAACTTAATTTTCCTGGGATAAATAGAAAACCAATCTTATTTGTAGATAAAAGAAAATGATATGGATAAGAAGATAATTGAAGGCTTTAAATCAATTGCGCCCTATTCTGAAGATCAAGTATTAGCATCGTTAAAGTGGCTAGAAACAAACGATGAATTTATAAATACCATACAATTTTTTTATCCAAAATGGACTAAAAATAACATTGTCACTAAATTAAAAGAATGTAAAAGTTGTTATGATTTTCAAGTTACTTTTGTTAGAGGTATCGCGAATAAATCTATTAATGAGACGATGACTTCTTTTGAAGTTACAGGACTAAAAGAGCTAAAAAAACCAAATAATTTAATTATTTCAAATCATAGAGATATTTTTTTGGACTCTGCTTTGCTTCAAAATAGTTTATTGGAAATGGACATGCCTTTTACTGAAATATCATTAGGAGATAATCTAATTGTGAATGAAACGATGAAAGCTGTTGCTAAGTTAAATAATATGTATACTGTTTTACGAACTGGGAATAAATCTGAAATGCTATCTAATGTTAAAAATTTATCCAATTACTTAAGATATTCAATCACTCATAAAAAAGTTTCTTCTTGGATTGCTCAAAAAAATGGAAGGGCAAAAGATGGAAATGATATTACAGCTCCAGGTTTTATAAAAATGCTATTGCTAAGTGGTGGTAATGACTTAAAAGAATCCATAAGAGAATTAAATATAGTTGTTTCAACAATTTCATACGAATACGAACCTTGTGCTTTTGAAAAAGCAACTGAATTGAGTATGATAGAAAAAGAAGGAGTGTATAAAAAACGACCTTTCGAAAATATATATAGCCTGGTAAATGGTATAAAAGATGAAAAAGGAGCTGTTAAGTTTGTCTTTGAAGAACTAAATATTGATACTATAGAATTCGTTAATCACACAAAAAAAGATGTGATTAGTGTAGCAAATGAAATTGATAGGATTGTTTATAAAAACTATCAACTTAGAAAAACTAATTATATCGCTCACGATCTTTTATATAATAGTCATAAATTTAGACATCATTATGCGCAAAAAGAAGTAAAAGATTTTAAAAAATATTTATCGAGAGCTTCAAACGAAGATATTTATCATCGAGTTTTAAAAATGTATGTAACTCCTATACATAACAAAGAGAAGGTTGATATTATTTAATTTTTCAAAAATTAAAGAGGCCTATGGTGTATAATTAGCAAAAATAGGCTTGGGCAATATCCATTGAGGGTTTTTATTGCAAAAATTTGAACAGTATGCGACATTATCAACATTCCATCCACTTAAATTTTGATTAAAAGCATTAGCGTCATAAAACATAAACATTACATCACTAACATTACTCACATCCCAATTTTCAATAGCTTGGTTAAATTTAGATGCCTTTAGAAACATAGCCTTCATATTAGCCACACTACTTACATCCCAAGAACTTATATCTTGGTTAAAAGAAGAAGCGCTACCAAACATTTCCTCCATAGAAATCACCTTACTTACATCCCAATCGCCAATAGCTTGATTAAAAGAAGATTTTTTGTAAAATAGCTTCCTCATATTAGTTACTTCAGAGGTGTCCCACTTAGAAATATGTCCGTATTTATGCTCCGTAGGTTTAGGGTTTTTAAACCATTCATTGATCACAGTTTTTATGGTTTCATTGTTTGCTTTAAAACTAGCTTCTTTACCGGAAGTCCTGTTTAAAAAATTCTTAAATAAATTTTTCATTTTACCTAAATTGTTTACTTGTTTACAATGAGGTTTAGCTGAAAAAGGGATAAACCTCCTTCATCCTCTTCTATGTCATCTATTTTAACATTAAACGATCATAATGTTATAGAAGATTATTGCGAGGACTCCAAATAGAGAAATGCATCCCCAAGTAATTAGTTCTTTTTTATATCTTTGCATTGTGATTGCATTACATTCATTGTAATTGTTAGTAAGTTATTCCTTTTATTTGTTTTTAGATTAAATTAATAGGTGTATTATAATACACTTAATATATTTTTAACGATAAATGTCTTTTTCCACAGGTTGGCAACAAGCAAAAAAAACATTATAATTTCTATGAAAATTCAGTTTAGCGAAAAACAAAAATTCACTCAATGGTGTTTTTGGTTGATTTTAATCGGGATTGGAACTATTGCCGTTTACGGAGTTATTAAACAGCTATTTTTAGGTGAACAATTTGGATCCAAACCAATGTCGAATAGTGGAATTATTATTTTCGCTCTTTGTGTT
>TARA_B110000037_G_scaffold219143_1_pt1 | contig 32724 bp, 17 predicted proteins | sample TARA_B110000037 | Tara Oceans TARA_B110000037 (sample SAMEA4397196) | marine metagenome | biome: Polar Biome; feature: [MIX] marine epipelagic wind mixed layer (ENVO:01000061); material: water (ENVO:00002006), including particulate matter (ENVO:01000060) such as... | depth 10-100 m | reverse complement strand
AATTTTAGTGTCAGATTCGATGAGGAAGCAGATGAAGCGTTCCTGATGGAGGTCGAGGTCAGTGTTAATGATGGCACCGATCCCGTTTCCGAAAGCCATCTTGCTCAAGCCGGTGGCGATGCCGCCATGATCGAGGGTGTGGGCGGCGAGGATCCCGGATTGGTGGAGAATATCGGCGATTTTCTTAAGCTTTGCAAAGTCGGGGAGTTGGTTCTCGTCGCGCGGGACTTCGATGAAGGAAATGAGAGAGTTGGTTTTTTTGAATTCGGGAGACACGATGTGTTTCGTGCTTCCGGGCGCGAGTGCGAAGGAGACGAGGGTGGGCGGGACGTCGATGTCGTTGAAAGTACCTGACATCGAGTCCTTTCCTCCGATGGCGCCGAGGCGGAGTTCGTGTTGGGCTTTAAAAGCACCGAGTAGGGCGGCAAAGGGGAGGCCCCAGCGTGAGGGATCTTGGCCCAGTTTGGGGAAGTATTCCTGAAAGGTGAGACGGATATCGGAGAGCTTGGCTCCGGAAGCGATAGCACGGCAGACGGATTCGGTGACGGCGTAGGCGGCTCCGTGGTAAGGAGACCAGGTGGCGATGTTGGGATTGAAGCCCCATGACATGTGGGTGCAGACTTCGCTGTGACCTTCGAGGAAGGGCAGGGTGGCCACCATGGCATCGACCGGGGTGCGTTGATGTTTCCCACCGAAGGGAGCGAGAACGGTGCCCGCGCCGACTGAGGAGTCGAACATTTCGCCGAGGCCCTTTTGAGAGGCGATGTTGAGGTCGGCAAGGCCTTCCTCGAAACTTTCGAAAGCAGTGCCGCCTAGGGGGCTTTCTGATCCAACGTTTTCAACGTGGATGATGGCTTCTTGCTGGACGCCGTTAGTGTCGAGGAATTCGCGGGAGAGATCGACGATAGTTTTACCGCGCCAATTCATGCGGAGGCGGCCGGTGTCGGTGACGGTGGCGACGTGGACGCATTCGAGGTTTTCCTTACCGGACTCGGCGATGAAGTAATCGATTTCCGAAGGGTCAACGCAGATCGCCATGCGTTCTTGGGACTCGGAGATGGCGAGTTCGGTGCCATCAAGTCCGTCGTATTTTTTGGGGACTGCGTCGAGGTCGAGGTCGAGGCTGTCGGCGATTTCTCCGATAGCGACCGAGACGCCACCTGCCCCGAAGTCGTTGCAGATTTTGATCTTGGGTGCGAGTTCCGGGTTGCGGAAGAGTCTTTGGATTTTTCGCTCGGTGGGGGCGTCACCTTTTTGGACTTCCGCTGAGTTGTCGAGGGCGTCATCGGTGTGTTCCTTGGAAGAACCAGTGGCGCCACCGACCCCATCGCGTCCAGTGCGTCCGCCGATGAGAAGGATGAAGTCGCCAGTTGCGGGACCACCGCGGAAGACGTTCTTGCGGGGAGAGGCGGCAACCACGGCTCCGATTTCCATACGCTTGGCGGCGTAATTGGGATGATAAACTTCGGAGACCTTTCCGGTGGCGAGGCCGATTTGGTTTCCGTAGGAGGAGTAGCCGTGAGCAGACTCCTGGCAGATTTTGCGCTGGGGGAGTTTGCCTGGGATGGTCTCGTCGTAGGGAGTGCGCGGCTCGGCAGCACCGGAGAGACGCATGGCCTGGTAGACGTAAGAACGGCCGGAAAGAGGGTCGCGAATGCAGCCCCCGAGGCAGGTCGCTGCACCGCCGAAGGGCTCGATCTCGGTGGGGTGGTTGTGAGTTTCGTTTTTAAACTGAACAAGCCATTCCTGCCCGTCGTCGGCGGGAACCACGATAGAGGCGGCGTTGATTTCGTTGGAGACTTCGACGTTGTCGAGCTCGCCGGATTTGCGGAGTTCCTTCATGCCCATGAGGGCAATGTCCATAAGGCTGATGGGACGGTCGGTGTCGGCTCCGTAAACTTCGTCGCGGGTCTGGAGGTAGGTCTTGTAAGTGTCCTCGATGACGTCGGTGCCTTCGTCGAAGGTCACCTTGGCGATCTTCGACATGAAAGTCGTGTGGCGGCAGTGGTCCGACCAATAGGTGTCGAGCATGCGGAGCTCGGTGATCGTTGGTTCGCGGCCCTCACTCAGGAAATACTTCTGAGTGTGGAGAAGGTCGGCAGTCGACATGGCGAGGCCGAGTTCGCTGCGGTCGGTGTCGAAGTCGGCCGCTGACTTGCTGTTAAACCCTTTGAGAATGGCGACGTCTTTGGGCTCGGGTGATGAGGTGCGCTGGTAGTCGTCGGTGACGGAGACCTCGTGGGAGTCGACCGGGTTGATGAGGTATTTCTTAATCGCGGCGAGTTCATCGCTGGAAAGAGGACCCTTAAGAATGATGATGCGGGCGGAGGAGACGAAGGGGCGGTCTTTTCCGGTGAGGATCTGGACGCACTGGGCGGCGGAGTCGGCACGTTGGTCGAATTGACCGGGTAGAAATTCGACAGCGAAGGCGGTTTCATCCAGGGAAAGTGAGAGTTCGGTGGAGGAGGTTTCGACTTGGGGCTCCGAGAGAATGAGGTGAGAAGCCTCGGAGAATTCCGCGTCAGTGAGGCCGTCGAGATCGTATCGCTGGACGATGCGGGCCGAGGCGATGGTCTCAATAGCCAAGTTGCTACGGAGATCGGCGATGAGGTGGGAGGACTCGTTGGCAAAGGAGGCTGTTTTTTCGACAAAAAGACGGTGCATAACAGGAAAACAGGAAGGATAATGGACAGGGAGGCAAGAGCAAGGGGAATGACGGCTGGGGATTGGAGGCAGGATTTACGGGAGATGAGGTGGGGAAATGAGCAATGAAAGTGGCGGCTTTTGTTGGGGTCTTAGGGGGTGTGTTCTCAGTGGGCGTGTCTGAGCGGGGATCACTGGGAGATGACTATTAGAATGCGGCATTGCCTATCGTGGGCTTTTTCCTTGGAGATTAGCCGAGGGCGGATTGTCATACGCACAATTTGTCTGCCCAGCTTCAGTGCTTAATAAGAGGGGAAAGGAGAAGTTGTGGTAGATTCCAATCCTGCTGGCTAACTCTCCAAGTCAAGGATGGGAATAGGATTCCGTTTGCTTCATTGCACTTTCTGGCAACGCGTTAGATTTAACCTGACGTGAATGTCTGACTGGCAGAGCTTTTTCCAGCGCGCGACGCCCTTGCTGCTGGAGGTGAGTGATGTGACATCGTCCCGCCGGAATTCTCCTTTGGCTCTTTTTCGTCTAATTCAGGGGCAGGCGGAGGATGCGGTAGAGTCGGAGTCGGTCGGTGGTGCCGCTGGTGTCGATTAAGACAGATTGTTCTTGGGTGGCGATGATTGGATCACCGATGGCGATCCAGCCGGTTCTTGGATCCGTTGTGTATTCGAGTTGATAGCTCTGCCCGAATTGGCTGATGAAGGTGATGGTTGGAAGGCCCGGCGCGTTGGCGATACTGAGGATTTTTGGGGTGTTATTTGAAACAATGCCGTTGTGGTAAATCATCCGGAGACGCATGAAGCGGGTTCTGGTAGCGGAGGCGGTAGTCTGATCGACATAGCGAAGGGTTTGAATGCTATTGTTGTTGGCGATCACCGATTCGGTGATAACTGAAGGGCTGGAGGTCCAGTTCTTTAGGTCAGAGGAGACGTCAACGATGAGGGCGATTTTTGTGGGGTCGAAGAGGTTTTTGGTGAAGGAGACGGCAAGTGCATCTTCTACAGGGTCATAGGCCGGAATGGGGAAGAGTTCGGAGTCAGCGACGGTGGGATCCATTCTGAGAGCGAACTCAAAGAGGTTCGTGATGCCATCTCCGTCAGGATCGTCTTCCTTGCCGGTTTGTCCTTGGATTTTGGAGCCAAAGTTGCGGGTGACCCAAATGGGGTAGGAATCGTAGATGGTGATCGTCATTTCCTGAAGATAGTTGGCGCCGAATGCCGAGGCTTCGAGACGAACGATGTAAACTCCAGGACTTTCGAACGAGATTGAGGTGTTCGGTTCTCTCGGGTCCGAGAACATGACAGGAGCGGGGCCCTCAAGGGACGACCATTGGAAGGAGACGGAGGCCGGGCTGAGAGCGCCGTAGGAGATTTGCGGAATGATGGTGAGTTGATCGGAGAGAGAGAGGTGTTCAGCCTCGAAGGGGCGAATTGAGAACGATCCGGAACTTCCGGGTGTTCCATTGAGGGCAAGGCTGGCGTCCCAATTTTGTTTATCGGTCCATGCGGAGGCGGGCCGGGTGGTGTCAGTGAAATCGAGTGAGAATCCAGCACCATCGGCTGCGGGGAACCAATCGTCGTATTCGAAGTCATGAATGCCTGCGGTGATCCTGGAAACCTCTAGGCGGAGGCGTTCTCCACCATTACTGAGTTTGCCATCATATTCACCGGCGACATTGAGCTCGTTCCCATAACGAGCTTGGAATTGATCAAGGTTCTGAACGAGAATGATGAATTCCCCCGGTTGGATGATGATGTTGGGGAAGTCGAAGCGAATGCCTTTGGTGAAGCGGGCCCCTGCAAGGTTGATCGGTTTGCTGCCGATGTTCTCCAGTTCGATGAATTCGAAGTCAGATCCTCCCAGCGGGTCATACATGATTTCGCTGATGCGGAGGTTTTGAAGAAGGAGTTCCTCATTAAGAAGAGGAGCTGAATTGGAATAGCCGGGAGTGGGAACGATAAAGTCGTGATAGCTTTCGCGGCCATCAGGCTTCCGTCCCCGAGAGATATCGGCAAGTTGGTTGACGAAGTGGATTTGATCGATCACGACGCCGTTGGCGCCACGTAGGGAGACCCATTCGTTCTCAGAAGCGAGGCGGAAGGGGAGTTCGTTTGCGCGGACTGGGTTAGCGGATCCTCCGGCAGGAGTGAGAAGGACGAAGCCTCCCGGAGCAATGAAGCTCAGCTCCTTAATTGTGTGTTTGTCTGGGGAGTTGACCGGTTCGTCGCTGATCAAAAGAGATCCAAGTGCGATGGGTTGGTCAGCGAGGTTGTAAAGTTCGACGAATTCCTCTTCAAAGACGGTTTCATCTTGTGAAAGCCATTCGTTGATTCGGAGTTGGGAGGGATCGCCGAGGGAGACGTTTTGATTTGGTCCTCCCAATGTTGGTTGGCAGAGTTGCCACGTGGTATTGCCAGCTCCGGCACGACCGATGGAGTAATCGGCGGCCTGAATTCCAAAGGTGATGGAGTCAATGATCCCTCCTCCGTTTGCCGTGGAATCGGATAAGGTGAGCGTTTCACCCTGACCATCCAGATTGAAGCCGGTGTAGATGCCCGGAGTGGGCTGGGAACTGCCACCCCAGATGACGAGGTATCCTCCAGCTGGGATCTCGCTTCCAGCCGGGAAGACGAAGCGATTGGGGACGAGGGGATCATCGGAAAAACTCATGCCTTCGAGGGTGAGGAGGTTTGGACCGTCGTTGTGGAGCTCGATGGCGTCAGGGTAGGAGCCATCGACGTTTTGGGTGCTGCTATTGATTGCCAGCACTTCGCTGATGTAGAGGTTTCTGTGTGGAGAATCGAAAGTGCCATTGCTGGTGGCGAGTGGGAGGGCGTCAGGTGGCCCGATTACTGGTGTGATTTCGCCTTCGATGAAGATCCGACGCGCATCCATGAAGTCGCGCATCTGTTCGATCTGGGCGGTGGGAACCCAGCCGGTGAGATTGTTGTCGAGCAGCTCGTCAAACTCCTGTTTTGAGAAGGTGGTTTGCAGGAGTTGCCGAAGGGCCAGATAGAAACGGTCAATGACATCCGGATGAGTGAAGAAGGGGACGAAGGGATTGAGAACATCACCATCTTCGATCATGTCGAAGAGAGTATGTTGAGGGCTCTCATTTCTGCTGCCATCTCCAATACTGAGGATGGTGTCAAGATCGTGTGGGATGAAGACGAAGCGGGGATCGTTGGCCCCGCGATACATGGAGAAGTCATCGTCCGCACCATTGCTGACGTTGGTCTCGCCATTTGCGAGGATGGCCATGGCGGCGAACCACTTCATCCATTGATCGACATCGGCAACGGCCTCAACCTGAGCGAGGTAGTCGGGGGCTTCGGAGGCATTATTCATGACACGGAGCATCTCATCGAGATCGGTCCAATCATTTTGACTGCTATTGGTTTTTTTGCTCCAGCCGTCGCCTTGGTAGCGTCCGATGTTTCCATCCCGCCAGCGGAACTCGAGATCTGGGCGGGTTTTTTTGTAGAGGTTTCCGCCGTCGTCGGTTGCGAATTTGTCGTCGATGAATTCACCGGAGAGTGGTTGGACGTGGACCATGGAGCCGTAATCGAAGCCATCACCCTGGGCGATGTTTTCTCCATTGATTCTGACCTGGACGCGATAGGTGTCGGGGGCCAGCATGTCGGAGGCTTGGAAAAGTTTCATCCCAAGAAACTGCAGGTAGGTGAACTTGGTGTTGAGGTTCATCCGGGTCATGTTGTTCCACTCGTTGTCCCTTGGAAGAGTAACGAGCATGGGGACCGGAGTGTAATTTCTGCTGCCGGCACCCCGGACACGCATGCCGGCAAGATAGCGGATTTTTGGGCCGGAACCGTCATTCAGAATGACGGTGGCATTCATCATGGCATTGCTTTGACGGCTGATGCCGCGCCATTGATTGAGCTCGGGAACCGGCATGATGATCCGGTAAAAGGCGTGATCATCATCATTAATCTCATCATCGATCTGAATGAGGGCATTTGCAGTTTGTCCGTTGCTGGCTGGGGCCGGCCAGGTTCGGGTATCGGTGCTGTCGCTCGATTCGATGTAGAACTCGATGACGGTGCCAGTTGGCTGGGGTGGAAGCATGAAGCCGAAGATGCCATCGCCTGCTTCGGTGTCGCAGTTGTACCCATCGTCGAGCATAGTTGCTGTCTGGAAAGGTCCCGAGTTCTCGTCACTCACCCGATAGTGAAGGATTCCTTGAACGACTTCGTTTTTTTCGTCCTTCAGCTCGGCCACGATTCCGATGGACTCGGTTGAGGTCGGGACAGGAGGGAAGTGGGCAACATCGAGAATCAAGGGGGCCGTGTTATCCAAAGCGGTTGAGTTTTGTGTGGATGGGGTGGGAGTATTCCCAACGCTTGAGGCCCAGTTTTGTCCCTGCTTGTTGGTGAGTTTTGGATTAACTAGTTCGAGTGAGCTTCCTTCGGCATCGGCTGTGGAAGACCAGGACCAGCCATCTTCATTGCCGACATTGACCCTTTGACGGATTGCCCAATCGCCTTGGTCTTGGTAACGAACTTCATCCACGTCCTTTCCGGTTGCGTCAGTGAGGACGATTTTTTCGCCACTGTTGCTGAGCTTGCCGGCCCAGTTGCCGATGACGTTTGGAAGGACCCCGTAGGTGACTTCAAAGGTGGCTGTGTCGGCCGTGATGACAAGAAATCCACCGGGAGGAATCGAGACGTTGGGGAAGGTGAATTCGATGCTATTGGTGAATTGCCATCCGTTCAGGGATACCGCGCTGGTTCCAATGTTGGTGAGTTCGATAAATTCATCAAGGTCGTTCCCGCTTATGGGGTGGAACATGATTTCGTTGATGACGATGCTGCTTCGGACATCAATCGTCACGGTGGTTTCGCTGGAAGTTTCCTGACCATCGCTGGCTCGGTAGGTGAAGGAATCGGTGCCAGTAAAGTCAGGATTAGGTTCGTAGGTGAAGGAACCATCAGGAGAGAAAGTGAGAGATCCTCCAGAGACGTCATTGATGAGGGCAGCGGTGATACTTGGGCTATCTACGTCGATGTCATTGGAAAGAACTCCCCCTCCAGAGTTCACTATCAGGATTTGATCCAATCCAGTTTCGTAGGAGTCATCCCTGGTGCCAGGCCCATCATTGACCGCTATGACGGTGATGGTCACGGTCGCGAGATTGGAACCCTGGAAAGAATCGTTGGCACGGTAAGTGAAGCTATCAGTGCCATCAAAGTTTCCATTGGGGATGTAAATAAAGGCGCCCTCGAGAGTGAGAGTGAGAGTTCCATAGCTTGGCTCACTGATGAGGGCGATTGTGAGAATGTTGAGGTCCTCGTCATTGGCGAGAAGGCCTTCTTCAATCGTCTTGATGATGGGAGAATCCTCGGCCGTGACATAGGAGTCATTGTTTGCGAGTGGCGGGGCGTTGACTTGGATCGAAACAGTCACTTCTTGAGAGGTGAGGAAACCATCGCTCGCTTCATACGTGAAGGAATCATTCCCAGAGAATCCGGCATCAGAAGTGTAAGTGAAAGAGCCGTCTGGAGCGAGATTGAGTGAGCCGGAATTCACGTTCGAAATAAGAACAGCGGTGAGGCTGGAGGTGTCAAAATCGCTGTCGTTGGCCAGGACCCCGGTTGAGACAGAGGAAGTCAGGGGCTGTCCGGGAGCGATCAGATAATCCTCTGGATAAGCAAGGGGAGGATCATTAACGGGAGCGACATTGATTGTTACTGTTTGGAGCTGACTGGAGTTAACACCGTCGTTGGCACGATAGGTGAAGGTGTCGGTTCCTGAATAATTTAGGACAGGGCTATAAGTAAAACCTCCACCGAGAGTCAGAGAAAGAGCTCCGTAGGTTGGGCCGTTTTCGAGGATGGCGGTGAGATTGGGACTATCGGGATCGGTGTCATTTTGAAGGACCCCGGCTGCCGAGGTGATGGTGAGCGGGGTGTCTTCGGTGGCAGGGTAGCTGTCAGGAGTTGTGACTGGGAAGTCACTAGGGCCGCTGGTCATTGTGAGACTCACAGTTGCCGGGTCGGATTGAAACTCGTCATCACTGATGCGGTAGGTGAAGGAGTCTGTTCCCTCGTAGTTGACGTTAGGGGTGTAAAGGAAGGTTCCGTCGGGATTAAACTCGAGAGATCCATTTAGAGGATTGGTGAGGAGTTCGGCAGTGAGAGGATCGTCTTCCGGGTCGGTGTCATTGGCGAGAACGCCGCCGTTGGCGACGCGTTTTCCAAGGAGGTAGGCGTCCATGCTGATGTCGCTGCTGATTGGGGAATCCTGGTGGATCTCGACGGCGAGGACATTGACTCCCTCAATTAGCAGTCCTTCGGGAACTTCGAACTCGTTCCATGTGTTCTCGGCCGTGAGGCCGGAATTGTTATTGGCCTGGGCAGCGAAGGATGCATTTTGGTCGAGGTTATCAATAGCGATGAGGGTTCCATTGAGATACACCGCTCCTCCGTCATCACGGATGAACCCCAAGACGAGGTCAGCAAATTGATCGGCGTCGGTCAGGGTAAAGGTGTGTCGGAAGTAGGTGGTGATGTGTTTGTTACCATCGTCTCCACCGAATTCGACTTCAGTTGCTTCGTCTCCATCGCCGTAGCCGAGTTGCGCCGGGCCGGTGTTCCACGAGTCGTCTTCGAAGACTGTCGACCGCCAAGTTGTTCCCTGATCAGATCCGTTGTCGAGGTAAGACCAGGTAGCTCCGGCAGCCAAAAGGGATTCGAGTGGGGCAGCGGAAACGCGTATCTCCAGATTATCGATGGCCCAGGATTCCTCGTCACCGCCATCCCAGTTGTTTCCCGAGGCAAACCAGTTGATGGTTGCGGTGGAAGCGGTGTGTGGAATATCACGAAATTCCGGAACACGAGTCATGTCATAGCCACTATCGCGAAAGTTGTTGGAGCTATCGCCGAAGGCGACATGTTCGTTCCGGAAGATCAGCGACCCAGCGTGGTAGGGGAAAGTTTGACCTCCATTGCTATTAAAGTTTTGGTTGAAAATCTCGGTCCCATCGAGAGTCACCACGAGGTCGTCGTTGTTGCCATCCCAGGTGTCAATGATGGCGAGCAGAAAGCGGAGGCTAATGGTGTTGTGTGAAGGGAGATTCGTTAGGGTCAGGGTTGTCGGAGTGGCAGGATTTCCAGTCGAGGAATTGCGGAGGAATTGCCCATCAAAGTTGTTTCCCGAGGGACCGCGTCCGTCGTATCCCTGAACGGACGCGAATGTGCCGGCCCCGGAGATTTCCGACGGGAGACTTGGGTCGTTGAAGTCGGAGGAAAAGACGACCTGTTGGACTCCGTTTGTCGCGGTGAAGTTGATCGGATTGTTTTCGACTATGGTATACTTGTCGTTGACCGCGATTGGAGGGTCATTGATCGGAGCTACTTCGAGCGTGACCAGAACGGGAGGCGAACTGAGGTCTCCGTCATCGGCCCGGTAGGTGAAAGTATCTGTGCCAAAGAAGCCAGCATTGGGAGTGTATGCAAATGAACCGTCCGGATTCAGTTGAAGGGTTCCGTTGGAAACGTCGTTGACGAGAACCGCGGCAAGGGAATCGTCTTCGATGTCGTTATCGTTGGCGAGAACTCCGGGAGAGGGCTGGGTAGTGGGCTGGTTCTCTCCTCCTGCATAGGTGTCCGGCAGCGAGGTCGGGGCATCATTGACGGGAGTGATGGTGAGATTCACAGTGGCAGTGCCGGAATCGCCACTGGGGTCGCGGGCAAGGTAGCTGAATGAATCTGGACCGTGATAGTTGAGGGCAGGTTGATAGGTGAAGGAACCATCCTCATTGAAATTGAGAGTGCCATGAATAGGTCCGTTTTGGAGGATGGCAGTTGGGGAGTCGCCGGTGTCATTGAGGAGGGTTCCTCCACCGGTCGCGGGGATGCTGATTTCGACATCGTCAAACCAAGTTCTGGTGTCTTCTTCATTTGAGGTGGATTTGCTGGAAAAGGCTCCGAGCACCATAGTGTGTTCCCCGGCGGCGAGTGGGATATCGAATGAGGCGAGTTGCCAGCCTGAGTCGTCTTCTCCGCCTCCACCATTGCCGTCGCCCCGAAAGCGCGTCAGCGAGTTTCCGATATCATTTCCATAACGGACACCATCCAGCTCAAAGAGAGCTTCGCCATATTCGTCATCCTCATAACTATCGGAAAAGGTGAGTCGATAACGGAAGCTAATGGTAGCGGTTGAAAGGGTATCCAGACTGAACTGGCGAGACCAGCCACCCGAGGTGGACTGGTTGTTATTGGTAAGGCGGCCTCCGACCTGAACGGAAAGTCCTCCTCCGGCAAAACCACGGGTTGGCTCAATATTTCCATTGGCGTTGTTTGGCCTGGAAGTTCCAAAGGTATCGTCTGCATAAACAAAGCCACCCGAGGCCGAGGAAGAAACCGGGACCAGATCCAGCTGGAAGCCTACATCGGAGCTTGTGAGTGTTGTTTGGTGAATTTCCACTGCGATGGTGTTAGCTCCAGCAACGAGAATTCCGGAGAGATTGACTTGGGCGGAGGCGAAGGTCGTTTCATCTCCGGGCTCACACAAGGTGGTCGTGGTGACGGCACCAGCCGGCATATTTGCAGTGCGGTAAACCTCGGTGCCGTTGATGTAGACGATTGCGCCATCATCGACGATGGAGTTGAATTCCCAGTTGGTTTCGCCTGCTTGAGCGCCGGTCAGGTTGAATTCCTGGCGGAAGAGGTAAGTGGTGATGATGTTCTCGCCATTACCTGCCACAGCCAGTCCAAAGAGAACGTCAGGAGTTCCTGGTGGGAACCCATTAATGATGCCTCCCTGAAGAGGAGCCGTGCCTGAGGTCCATGGACCGATCGTTGAAGTGGTGGTCTCAAACTGTGGGGAGTTCCAGGCCTTTGACGTGCCATCGAGCGGGTAGTCGTGGTTCGCACCATTTTCGTTCTCAAGACGATCGAGATATGCCCAGGTGTTGGCCAAGACTGAAGGAGCAGATTCAAAGTGGGCTTCCACTAGGGTCCCGCCACTTGAGATGGTCAGGGGGGTGTCTTCATTCCCTGAGAAGTTGTCGTCGTTGGCTACGGGCAAAGCCAAGAGCAATGAGGGAAGAGGAAAAAAGGAGGCGAGCAAGAAAGATTTTTTCAAGTTTGGAGAGTGTCTTGACGGTGAGGCAAACATGAAAAAAGAGGTGGGGGGGAGGTGCGAAAGAAAGAGTAATTACGGAAGCCTATCAGCGACTTTGGTAAACTAGGAGACATTTCCGGCGAAGAAAAGAGCGGTTAGGATGAAATTCCGAATTCTCATGGTATTTAGACGAAGGAAACGGGGGGGATATTCCCCCCCCTGAAAAAGTTCGCTATGACTCTGATTGTGGAGGGTCAAGATTGGGTGATTTCCTTCGTATTGTAGAGCCTTTTTAAGATCCATAGTGCGAGAATGAAAGGGAACCAGCCGGTCGTGATCCAGGCCGCGGTAATATTTGGTCCATCCGGAACCTTAGGTGGAATTCTTCGGTGAGCCTTCCGCTTCGCCGGCTTCCCTTATCATACGGGTTCCTTCGCCGCCTCCCACTTTTTGATAGAGTAGAAGGTCAACGATCCATGCCAGGACGGCTCCAATCACGATCATCAATCTGAAGTTTCGAAACACCCCAAGAATACTAAAAATGAGAGCGAAGGTGATCAGATGGCAAGGAAGGCATCCATGGTGGAGAAAGTAAAAGCCGCTCAACTTTCGGTGAGCAGCTTTATGGAGCAGGGAAATCAGGAGCTTACTTCTTCGCCTCGGCGTGCAGAGCAGCGCGGGATTTTTCGAGAAGCTTCTTGGTGGCTTTGATGCCGTCATCTTCGGAAAGTTTGCCTCCTTCGTATTCAACGCCGACGTAGCCGTGGTATTTGTGTTTCAGGACGATGCCGAGGGCCTTTTTGAAGTCGGTCTTGGTTTCTTCGCCTTTGTCATCGAAGTCATGTGATTTGGCGGAAACTCCTTTCGCGAATGGCATGAGCTCCTCAAGTCCCTTGTAGCGATCGTATCCGTGGAAGTTCCCGAAATCGGGAAGGGAGCCGCAGTTGTCGAGGCCGACCTCTTTGAGGACTTTGGCCATCCAGGCGCCGTTGGACGAAAGGCCGCCGTGGTTCTCGACGATGACGTTGATCTGGTGATCTTCGGCGAAGGTCGAGAGACCGGTGAGGCCCTTGACGCAGTTGGCTGCCTTTTCGGCATCATCCTTGCCTTCGCCGTGTGAGTTGACACGGATGGAGTGGCAGCCGAGAAATTTGGCGGCTTCAACCCACTTTTTGTGGTTGTCGACGGTTTTCTGGCGCTTCTGATTGGAACCGGCGCCGATGTGCCCTTCGCCATCGACCATAATAAGGACGTTGGTCATACCGAGGTCTGAAACGCGTTTTTTAAGCTCGCCGAGATACTTCATGTCCTTGGCCTTGTCTTTGAAGAATTGGTTAACATATTCAAGGGCGAGAATGTCGTAGGTTTTCTTGGTGTATTCCGGCCAATCCATGTTGGTCATTTGACCGCCTTTCAGCGCACGGTGATTGGACCACTGGGCAAGAGATATATTAAAGAGATCCTTTGCTTTGGTGGCATGCTTTCCGTGGTGATCGGCGAGAGCAGTTCCGGTGAGGGTGGCGATTGATGAGTAAATGAAATGACGACGTTGCATTGATTTGAGTTTCGTTGTGGACGAGGGACTTGGAAAGAGGAAAGTTTGCCCAGTATGAGTATTACGACGAAACGGGGAGACAAAGGATTCACTGATCTTTTGTTTGGAGGAAAGGTTTCCAAGGACGATCCTCAGATTGAAGCACTGGGAGCGATTGATGAATTGAATGCCGCGTTGGGTCTGGCCAGAGTGGTCATGGTCGGAGAAGTCGCGGAAGTCTTGGATCGGATTCAAAAGTTGTTAGTGACTTTGATGGGGGAGTTGGCAATGCCGGGAGGGAAGAACGAGGAGTATGACACGGCCGGCTTTGGAAGGATCGGACAGAAGGAGATTTCCTGGATGGAGGATTGGAGCCGGGACGTTGAGAAAGAACAGAAGTTCAAGGGATGGTTGCGGCCTGGAGCCAACGGGGGGGAACTTGCGGCGCGGATACATCTCGCCCGAACGGTGGCGCGGAGGGCGGAGCGGAGGACGTGGATGGTTGACGATGAAATCGCATCGTCGGAGCTGAGAGTTTTTTTGAACCGCCTTTCAGACGGTCTGTGGTTGGTGGCGAGCAAACTTGAATCAGAAGAATCCTAAGGCTATGTCTGTGCTTGTTGTTGGATCGCTTTGTTTGGATCATACTTTGTTTGTTTCCGCCCTTCCGGGCAGAGGGGAGACTGCGATTGCCAAAACTTCGCTGGTCTCATTTGGAGGAAAAGGAGCCAATCAGGCGTTTGCTGCAAAACGTGCAGGCGGGGAGGTTGGCTTTGTCGCGATGGTCGGAGATGATGAGGCAGGAGAAGCTTATCGCGAGCATTTTATGGAGCACGGAATTTCAACTGAGGGAATAATTTCGGGCTCGGATCATCCGACCGGGTCGGCATTTCTTGGAGTGGAGGATTCGGGAGAGAATCTCATTATCATCAATCCCGGAGCGAATCACACCTTGCGACCTTCGGATCTGGACCGACGTTGTGACCTTTTCGCAGAGGCAGAAATTCTTCTTCTTCAACTTGAGATTCCTCTGGAGACCATTGCTCATGCCTGCCAGCTCGCCAAAGACCATAAGTTGACAACCATCATTAATCCATCTCCCTGGGACGATTCTTTTAATACGGCGGATTTTCCCTGCGATATCCTCATTTTGAATGAGCACGAAATGGCAACCCTGGTGAACGACCAACGGTGGAAACTTGATTCGTCTCTTCTGGATCGACTTGGCATTCAAACTCTCATCGTGACCCGGGGATCGAAAGCTACCTTGGCGGTTGATGGGGCAGGGAAGGTGTTGGAATGCAAGCCGCCGATGGTCACACCCGTCGATACGGTGGGAGCGGGTGATGCTTTTACTGGGGCATTTGCAGTTGCGCTTGCCGAGGGCAAGGCGCTTGAAGAAGCGATTCACTTTGCGAACCGGGCAGCGTCACTTTCGACATTGAAACCCGGAGCCCAGGGAGCTACTCCGACTCGCTCGGAAATTGATTCGGCTTAAAGGGACGGAGTCGTCCCGAAATTGCGGCATGAAAAAGCCGCCCACCATTTGGTGAGCGGCTTTGAAAAATTTCGAGTGCTTCAGAATCTACTGTTTCGCTCCGGTGGCAGGCAGGAAGCGGTAGTAGGACTCAAGCATCAGAGTCGCAAGACAGGTGCGGTAGTGAGTCGCGAAAGGGCTTCCTCCAGCAAAGCTCGCGGCGACGGCATTGATCTTTGCTCCGCCGCCAATGGGCTTGTAGGAACCGTCTTTATTTTGGTTGTCGAGAACCTGGTCGCGGAAGAGTTTGTTGTAGCGCTCCCACTCCGGGCCACCGTTATTGATCATGCACTGAACGGCATAGTAGTGGCCGTAGATGTCGGAATCAGCCGTATTCCAATCGAACTTCATCTCCTTGTCCATGAAACGAACCGCCTTACGGGCGACTTTCGTGGCAGAGGTTTTCCAGATTTGGAAGCAGAGGGCGCCAACAGCTGCGAGAGTGGTTCCATCTCCGTGCAACTGAGGGCCAGAGTATCCGATGGCGCCGCTGGCCATTTGACAGCTTTCGACATAGTCGAGACCTTTTTTGTAGCACTGGGTGATGTTCTTGAAGTCAAGTCCGGTGAACTTACATGCTTTGAGAGCCTGGAGGTGCCATCCGACAATAGAGATATCACCGCCGCGGGCGCTGTCTTCACTGTAGGCGTAGTCCCATCCGCCACCTGTGTGCTGGCTGTTGATCATGAACTGTCCGGAAGCCATGACGGCGTCTTCGAGCTGGTTGATGTTTTCTCCAAATGACTTCACGCAGAGGGTGTAACCCTCAGCAAGAGCATAAACGGCGATGGCGTGTTCGTAGCACCAGTGATTGTTTTTGAAGTCTGAACCGAGCTTGCCGTTGTTTTTCATGGCCTTGTCGATGAGGAAGGTCATGGCGGCGAGAACGGTCTCACCAAACTCTTCGGATTGGGCTGTTTCGCAGTGTCCAAGATAGGAAAGAAGCGCCAGGCCGGTCATGCCAATTGTATTATTGCTACACCAAGAACCGTCCTTGTTCTGGCTCTCTTTTAACCAGCGGAGGGATTCGACCACGGCATCTTCACACTTTTCGATTCCTCCGTTTGAGGTGAGGCGTTGAAGGCGGTCGGCCTTGGAACAACGCTTTTTCATGGCAGTTGGAATATTTGCGAAACCACCACCGGCGCCAGCACCGTCCCCGGAACCCCATCCGTCACCAAAGTCATTTCCGTCACCGAAGTCGGTACTGGGCTCGGGGACGTCGATTTCAGGAACTGGAATTGCGGTAGGAGAAGTGGTATTGGCTGCGATCACCTTGGACATCGAGGATGAAGGTGCGGCCGGTTTGCGCTCGATCTGGGTCTGCACCTTCTTCTGTTGAAGGTTGTCTTCAGATTCCGGAGTGCCGTTGTAGCTTACGATTTGCGGGATGGCCTTCACGTTGCTGGCCATCGCGATAATCATGAGGATGACACCAACGAGGACCATTAGCAGAAGAGCGATGATCAAGCTGGTGACGGTCGAGGTGCGTTTCTGGGCCGCTAGGCGGGCCTGTGCTTCCGGGGAGAGTTGGGCGTGTAAGCTCATGGTTTCTTTAAAGAAGGAGGATATATTTTGTGTTGAGAAGGAAATTACCGGTCAAAATACGATTTGGCCAGCGAAGAGATCCATTGTTTTCAGTGGTGGAACGCTTGATTTCATGAGGAAATTAGAAGATTTTTTAGAAAGTAGGTATTTTTCAGTTTTTCGATTGTTTGGCGTGGACAAATTCACGCAGGAGCGCGGAGATTTTTTGAGGGCATGGGCTCTTTGATCGCCTGACGGGGACGGGATTCCGATAGTAGGTTTGAAGGGTGGCGAGGCAGGTGCGGGAGTGAACGTCATAGGGAGAGCGGAGGGCGAAGGCGGCATCGATGGCTTTAATTCCTTTTCGTTCTCTATGATTCGGAGCGAGGAAGAATCCACCCGGAGCCGGATTGTCGAGAATCTGTGGGGAAACGAGGTGGTGGCAGCGTTTCCATTCATCAATCCCATTATTGAAAATCGCTCTGGCGGCGAAGAGGTGGCCGGAGAGGTCGAGATCGGGGCGAATTTCATCTCCTTGTCCATGCCTTTACAGATCTGCAGGGCGAAGAGAGGCTAGGTGGTTTGTGGGACATTTCCCCTCTGGCGGAATCATCTTGCTGGTTACGTTTATTACGATGATGAGAAGGATCACGCCAAGCAGGACCATTGCAAAAAGTGCAATGATGAGGCTGATGAGGCTGATGAGAGGTGCGGCGCTGGGCGTCGAGGCGGACGTTGGCTTCGGGAGCGAGTTGGGCACGGAAGCTCATAGGTATTGCGGTTTGTGTTCGAGTGCAAAACGAATGCACTTTGTAGAAAACTGGGCAAAGATGAATCTGATTTTCGAGGTGGGTTTCGCGTTGCCATTAGCCGATTTGAAGAGGATGGTCTGGCGTGATTGAGAGCCTGCGTCTTGTGAATTTTCGATGCTTCGAGGAGGCATCGTTTTCGCTGGATCCCGCGGGGCGAATCTTTGTGGGTGAGAATGCGCAGGGCAAAACCTCGCTCCTGGAGGCGGCGTGTCTTTTGTTGCGATTGCAGTCGCCTAGAGCTCGTCAAACGAGGCAATTGATTCGGGAAGGGGCTGATAGTTTTGGAATTGCGGGGGAAGCATGGGGGCGAACCTTGCAGGTGCGGGGAGACCGGAAAGGGTTGGCCTTAAAAGCTGATGGGGAAGGAATCTCAGCTCGCCGTGACTATCTCGCCGAGAGTGGTCTGGTGGTTTGGATGGGAAACGAAGACCTCGATTTGGTGCGTGGCGGAGGGGAGAGCCGGCGACGATTTCTGGACTTCATTGCGACGCAGATTGATCCGGAATACCGGAATCACTGGGCGCGCTATCGCAAGGCTCTGAGTGCGAGGAATCGCTACTTAAAAAGCTACTCCGCGCGGGAAGGGGTGGTGACGGCCTACACGCAGATCTTGATCAAGCATGGCGGTGAAATGATCCGACTGCGGGAGGAGCTGTGTGAAAGGCTCGTGCCACGTGCTGCGAAAAATCAACAAGTGATTAGTGGTGAAACGGAAGAACTCTCGATGAGTTATGTCGATCGGTCGAAGGGAGATTTGGAGACGGCCTTTGCCAAGGTGGAAGAGTCGGAAACACGACGGGGGGTGACTTTGGCCGGGCCGCATCGTGATGATGTGAAGTTAATGGTTGCAGGCCGCTCGGCGAAGGATTTTGGGAGCGAAGGACAGCAGCGCACGGTAGCACTGGCCCTCAAGTTGGCGCAAGGTGAGATCCTCTGTGAGCTTGGGAATCGTCCTCCGGTTTACCTCATTGATGATGTCTTTGGAGAGCTTGATCCGAGACGAAGGAATGCCTTGATGACCCGCCTTCCGGAAGATGCGCAGAAGTTGATCACGACTACGAATCTTGATTGGTGGGATCAGGGTAAACTTGAACTTGGAGTGACCGAAGTGAAGGCGGGGGCGGCAGGGATCTGACGTTCGCCTCCAGCGAACCTGTGATGGGGCATAAAAAACCCCACGCGTTACGTGGGGCTGGTTTAAGATTGGCGGTTGGCCGGAGTTGGAGTGTTCCGTTGCCCAACGGTGGCAATGAGATTGATTATACTTTTTTGAGCTTTGTGATGCGGCCGGTTGAGACCCATTCGGCGACAAAGATATTACCGTCCTTATCGAAGCAGGCGTCGTGCGGGTGGACAAATTTCCCGTCGATCCATTTGTCGGGTTTGGAGCGGAGTTTGTTCCCACTGGCGGTGACTTGCTTGCGCCATTCGTCATCATTGGCGAGGTGGATGACGTTGTCGTCCTTGTCGAGGAGGGTGAGTCGGGCCGAAAGGTCGGGGATGAGCATGAGATCCTTGTAGACGTCGACATTGGCTGGAAGAATGAAGGGCTCGGCAAGAGTTTTGAGGTGCTTTCCGTCGAGGTCGAACCATTGGAGCCGGCTGTTGGCGCGGTCGGCAACGCAAAGGGTGGGTGATTTGGGATTGCGGCTGTCGATCCAGAGTCCGTGGGGAAGATTGAATTCACCATCACCTTTCCCGGGTTTTCCGATGGTGGCGAGGTAGCGTCCGGCGGAGTCATAACGATGAATGCAATGGGCGCCATAGCCATCAGCGAGGTAGATGCTGCCGTCCGATGGATGGAAGGCAGTATTGGTGGGCATGAATTTATTGCGTCCCCAGTCGCGTTGGGTGGTGGTGTCCTCACCTTTGGTGTAACGGCCGGAAGCCATAGGTGCCCGCTGATACCAAACGATGTCTCCCTTGAGGGTGAGTTTGGCGAACGATTTCACGTTTTGATAGGCGGTGATGTAGAGGAACTGTTCCTTTCCTTCGGAGCGGACTTCGATGCCGTGACCGCCGCCCTGGAACTGACTCCCAAATGCCCGGATAAACTTACCGGTGGGATCGAAGACAAAGATGCTGGGGTGATCCTTGATGTTTGGATTGCCTTCGTGCATCACGTAGAGATTTTGCTCGGCATCGACGGCAACATTGTGAGTGGTTTGCCAGGAGTATTTCGCGGGGAGCTTGGCGAAGGTGTGGTCTACTTCGTATTTGTGTTCGCCTTCGCCGATGATGACGGGTCCACCTGTTTTCTGAGCGGAGACGATGTTTGGAAAAGAGAGGGCGGCTCCGGCCAGGAGCGAGGATTTACCAAGGAATTCGCGTCGGGATGAACGGGTCATCTGAGGAAGATGCCTGAGTTGAGCCAGTGATGTCGAGGCCTGATCCCTGGGTGCCGGACGAAATGATTTCAACAAACTTACGATTGCGCTGTCGTTTTTAATGAGGAGGCCGTCGAATTTTACCGGGTTTTGACGGGCACGCGGGCTAATCTCTGCTTAATTAATGTCATGCCTTGTCTGTTGCGTCTTCTTCTTGTGTCGCTCCTTTCTTGTGGAGTGGCTTTCGCGCAAGACACGGAGAAGGCGGAGAAATACCACCGGCTTCTTCTAAAAAAGCCCGAGAACCCCACTGTGTTTGATCGCTTTGTGGAGGCGTGGCTCGATGCCGGGAGCAAGGATGACTTACAGAAGTGGTTGGAGGTTAAGGCTGACAGTGGAGATTTCGCGGATTGGCGGATTCTGACATCTTTTCATGATTATCTGGGGGAGGGAGGGGAAGCGGTAGCTGCTCTTGATAAAGCGATTAAGAAGGATGAACGTGAATTGGAGTCGGGAATCATGATTGATCAGGTGGTGTGTTTGATGGATTTGAATCGAAAAGAAGAAGCCCTCAAACTGGGGGAAAAGGTCAAGTTGGACCTTTTGGAACGCTTGGACCGGAAGAAGATCATCACTGATCTTTTGGAAGAAAAAGAGTAGGGGGATCTCTGGGGAGCGACCCTTCAGTTCATTCCACGTGGCGAGAGGGAAAGGAGTTGCCAAAGTGGGATGTCACGGGTAAGGCCCCGCCCCGTTGTGGTTGTCGGATGTCTTGTTCGACACCTCCAACCTATTCCAAACGATGATTTTTGACCTAATCCGCAAACGCAACGGCAATTGGAAAGATGATACTCTCTCGGGCCTGACCGTAGCCCTCGCATTGGTTCCGGAGGCGATCGCCTTTTCGTTCATCGCGAAAGTGGACCCTTTGGTCGGGCTTTGGGCGGCGGTCTTTCTTGGATTTATCACGTCGTCCTTTGGCGGGCGGCCCGGAATGATTTCGGGTGCGACGGGAGCAATCGCGGTGGTGGTTGCAAAGGTGGTGGATATTGGAAACCAAGCCGGATTGGAGAGGGGAATTGATAATCTGGGCCTTCAATATCTCTTTGCGACGGTCATGATCGCCGGGGTGATTCAGGTTCTCTTTGGAATCGGGAAGCTGGGGCGCTTTGTGCGACTTGTTCCACACCCTGTCATGATGGGGTTTGTGAATGGCCTAGCGATAGTGATTTTGATGTCCCAGTTTGCTTCTTTCAAGGACGCTGCCGGAGTTTGGTTGCCCCAAAATGAGATTGTGACCATGGGGGTTTTAGCTGCGATCACGATGGCGATTATTCATTTCCTTCCGAGGTTCACGAACGCAGTGCCATCGATCTTGGTGGCCATTCTGGTCGTTGGGGGGGCGAGTTATTTTAATCTGTTCGATACCAAAACAATCGAAGACGTGCTTAAGGGTGGAGGCGGATCCGGAGCACTGAAGGGGCACTTTCCTCCCTTCGCATGGCCAGGCGATATCGTGTGGGACCAGTTCACCTTGGTTCTCATTATCGGCACGGCTTTCTCTGCCGCGATGGTCGGGATTATCGAATCTCTCATGACCCTTCAGCTCATTGATGATATGACCGAGAGCCGTGGAAGCGGTAATCGGGAGTGTCTTGCCCAGGGAAGTGCCAATTTCTTTTCGGGACTCTTCGGGGGAATGGGAGGCTGTGCGATGATCGGGCAAAGCCTGATTAACATCAAATCCGGTGGTCGGGGCCGGTGGTCGGGGATCGTTGCGGCACTCGCATTGGCGATTTTCATCATGGTTGGCGGCCCGGTGATTGTTCAAATCCCGGTGGCCGCACTGGTTGGCGTGATGTTTATGGTGGTAATAGGAACCTTTGAATGGGCAACCTTGAAAACTTGGGGGCGGGTTCCTTTTCACGACATTTTCGTAATTTTGTCGGTGACTCTCATTACGGTCGTTATGCACAATCTCGCACTTGCAGTCTTCGTTGGAGTGATCCTTTCAGCACTCGTTTTTGCCTGGGAAAGTGCGAAGCACGTTCGCTTGCGTCGTGATGATAGTCAGGAAGGCGTTCGGATTTATAACCTGCAGGGAGTGCTCTACTTCGGCTCGGTGCGCGAGTTCGGTGAGCGCCTCGTTCCTTCCAACGATCCCGATGAGGTCATCATCGACTTCAAAGAGGCTCGAGTAGCAGACTTTTCTAGCCTGGAGTCGCTGAATGCCATCACGGAACGATACAAGACGGCTGGTAAACGGATTCGCTTAAGGCATCTGAGCCCTTCCTGTGCGAAGATGATCGATAGCGCGAGTGAGCTGGTGACGGTCGAGATGGCTGATGACGATCCTCACTACGAGCCTGCGAATCTATAGGAAAAGCAAAGTTGGCCTTTGAAATAGCGGAAAGCTTTCGTTGTCGCCGCCCGTATGTTGATACGACCGATTATGAAAAATAAGTTAATTAGTGCCCTGTGGCTTTGTGCAGTACTTGCCGTTCCTGCCCAGGCAGATGATCAGAAGAAAAAAGAGTGGAGCAGTCTCTTTAATGGAAAGGATCTGACAGGCTTCACGCAGAAAAACGGAACTGCGACCTATGTGGCGAAGGATGGGGCCATTGTGGGAATGACGGCCAAGGGGAGTCCAAATTCCTTTCTCTGCACCGATAAGCTTTATGGCGATTTCGAGCTGACCTTTGAGGTGAAAGTTCACAATAGCCTCAACTCGGGAGTGATGATCCGCTCGCAAACAAAGGGGGGGACTCCAGAAGGCCGTGTGAATGGTCCTCAGGTTGAAATTGAGGCCAGTGGCGCGAAAGGCGCGGAATCAGGCTACATTTATGGCGAGGCCTGCGGAGGTTGGATGACGCCGAAGAAACTTCTGAAGCCGCACAAACACTTCAAGGATGGACAGTGGAATAAATATCGCATTCTCGCGAAGGGACCCCGCATCCAGGTTTGGATTAATGATGTGCAAATCTCAAATTTGGTGGACGAGGAAAAGTACAAGGCGTATCCGAAAGGCTTTATCGGCTTTCAAGTTCACGGCGTTGGGAATAAGGGACCCTTTGATGTCGCCTGGCGTAATTTGAAGGTTCGCGAGCTGAAGTAAGCGAAACGTTTCTAACAAAAAATCCGGCAACCCTCGCGGGTGCCGGATTTTTAGTAGATTGGGATCGTGGAGTGAGAGTTACTCGCCGAGGCCGAAGCGCAGGAAGTTGTTTACAGTGATGGTGTCACTGAGTTCCTTGCCGTTTGTTTCAAGAAGGGCCTTAACGGTCGTGTCGGGGTCCTTGACAAAGCCTTGCTCAAGAAGGCAGCGCTCGGAGTAGAACTTGCCAAGCTTACCTTCGATGATCTTCTCAAGGATCTCAGCAGGCTTGCCCTGACCTTCCATTTGCTTGCGGAAGATTTCCTTCTCGGACTCGATCAGGTCGGCCGAGATGTCTTCACGCTTGAGACCTGCAGGTGAGGTCGCAGCAATGTGAAGAGTGAGGTCCTTGACAAGGTTTTTGAAGGAATCGGAAGAAGCGGTTTCAGCTTTCTCGGAACCAACTTCGATGAGGACGCCAACTTTTCCACCAAGGTGGATATAGGAAGCGACGGCGCCTTCGCCTTCAAGAGTGAGGCGCTCGAAGCGGCGGAGCTTGATGTTCTCACCCATTTCGAGAACCTTACCTTTGACGAAGTTTTCAAGGGTATCGTCTCCCTTTGATGAAGAAAGAGCACTCTCAAGATCGGAGGCGTCTCCCGCAAGAAGGCTGTCGGCGATTTCTCCCACGAAGGCCTGGAAGTTGTCGTTCTTGGCGACGAAATCGGTCTCACAGTTGACCTCAACGAGGATCCCGGATTTCCCTGACTCGCTAATTTTGGCTGCGACAATGCCTTCGTTGGCTTCGCGGGAAGCTTTTTTATCAGCTTTAGCTCCACTCCGTTCACGGAGGATTTTGATGGCAGCTTCGATATCACCCTCGGTTTCCTTGAGGGCGTTCTTGCATTCCATCATGGCGACTCCGGTTCTTTCGCGGAGTTCTTTAACGAGAGATGCGGTGATCATAATAGGGTCTGTTTGGCAGTTTTTAAAATTAATCCTTGGCGCCAACGATGATTCCGTCGACGAGGTTTTGGAGAACGATACGAACGGAGCGCATGGCGTCGTCGTTTCCAGGGATGGGATACTCAAGTTTGGAAGGATCTCCATTGGTGTCGACGATTCCGATGATGGGGATCTTGAGGCGCTTGGCTTCGGCTACGGCGATAGACTCACGGGCGGTGTCGACGATGACGACGGCATCCGGTTGCTTCTCCATGTCACGCACGCCGTTGAGGTTGCGGTGAAGCTTGTCCTTCTCACGACCAAGAGCGGAAAGTTCCTTCTTAGACATGGCCTTGTATTCCGGTGCACGCTCGATGTCCTCAAGATACTTGAGACGTTTCACCGAGTTGCGGATAGTGGTGAGGTTGGTGAGGGTGCCGCCGAGCCAGCGGTAGTTGACGTAGTATTGGCCGGTAGCTTCGGCAGCTTCGCGGACGGCATCTTGTGCCTGACGCTTGCAGCCGACAAAAAGGATTTTCTTGTTCTTGCCAGCGAGCCCCGAAAGAAAACTGGAGGCTTTATCGAGGCACTGAACAGTTTTTTCGAGGTCGATGATGTAGATTCCGCCTTTGTCCTTCATGAGGTAAGGCTTCATTTTTGGGTTCCACTTCTTGGTCTGGTGTCCGTAGTGGACGCCAGCCTCGACCATTTCTTTGACGAGTTCGTTAATCATTGTTTATGGGTCCTCCGTTAAAGCACGAAGGCGCTATGTTTTGAGGATTTACCGCATGGGCCTTCTCTAAATCCTCGTTGTTGATACGGCAGCAACGGAGAAGGACGGCGGATTTACGGGGAAAAAGCGGGGATAGCAAGGAATTTTGCGAACTGAAAGATGAGGCGAATGACTCATGGAGCCTATGATGACAGGGCAGTGAGCATGGGACGGAGCGGGACACACCTCTCTCACCGTGGGCAAGTTTTCTCAAAACGGCGACCTCGAGGAGGTTGAGGTCGCTTCGGTGTTTGCGATTGGGGAACTTTATTTTGAGGGATGAAGGGAGCCCCAGGGCAAGGTTTAGACAGAGCCGTCTTTTTAGGGAGCTGGGGAAAGGGCTCGCGCAAGTGGAGCGCTTTCGCTGATGAAAAGCGGTTTATTTGGCGATTGACTGGATATAGTGGCGGACGGCTTCGAATTGCTTTTGGGAATCGCCATTGAGGATATCGGGGCGGAGGCCGGTGCCATCGTCAGGGTTTGTGTAGCGGGGCATTTTGGTATCGGGAACTAGACGAGCGGGATTGAACATCCACTGATGAAAGTATCCCGGACGTAGCCGCTCATGGGTGATTCCAAAATTGATACCCTGAACTTCGAAGGCAGCCAGGGCTGGTTTGTCATTGATGGCATGGCAGGTGACACAAGCATAGCCCGTCATACCAACGAGCTGCTCCCCGACCTTGACTTGGTCGGCCCTTGGTTTTTTGACAGAGGGTTCCGAAGTGGGAAGACCGTGATGTCTTCCCATTCCATGAGCCAGGTGTTTAGCATGAAGTGGAAAGGCAGGCATGCGCATCTCGAGCCATGGTCGGGGTCGGGGACTTGCGGTGCCGAGAAGCATCTTCTTAATGTATCCAGTGTGGAGCATTGCTCCCATATGGGTGAGCGGCGGCCGGGATTGGATGAGTCGTTCATCGGCCTTCGTGATATGATCAAGCAGTGATTTCGTCTCGCCATGAGTCGAGGTAAGAAGAGAATCCTGGCCATTGTAAGCGTGACAGGAGGTGCAATTTAGAGCTTCGATTTGACGGCTCGCATAGGCTTGGACGGTGTCATTTCGAATGGCAGGGAGAACCGATGGCGTGATCGCTTGCTTCTCTACATCAGTAAGAATGAGGCGAGGCGATTTACCGCGTTGATCATCGGGCCCCAAACACCCTTTAGTCCAGTCCTTCAGATCGGCCAGATCTGGGGCAGTATTTTTGGAAGGCTCGATCCCTTCGTGGCAGCTAGAACAATTCAACGATGCAACGAGGCTTTTGCCGCGAACGGCATCACCCGGAGGGAATTCAGAGGGGTCTGGAGTATGCTCACCAGTGGAAGTCTTGGTCAGGTAGGCAGCGAGTGAAGAAACTTCCTCGTCGGAGAATCGGAAATTAGGCATCTTGATTGCCTCATAATGTTTTTGCGGATTTTTAAGGAAGCTAGCAAGTGATCCGCCTTTAAACTTCGTCGCAACATTATTGAGAGGAATTCGACTATTTTTAAAATCTGGTTCGTCAGCATCGGGTTTAGAATGGCAGGCAATACAACCAAGTTTATGGAAATGTTCTCCTCCTCTTTGAGAAATTGAAAGGTCAGGTTCGCTTGTTTCCTCTTCCTGTGAACTGAGCGATGCAAGATAGGCTCCAATATCGGCAGCAGCCTGCGCGCCCTCAGGCTTGGTGTGATCGACCATAGCCGGCATATTGGTCGTTGGTTTAAGCTTGTCGGGCTGGGCAATCCAACGGGTGAGCCAAGCCTCATTAGCACGTGAGCCGATGCCAGTCAGATTAGGTCCGGCATATTTGAGTTCCGGCATAGCAGAAGAACCAAGGTCAGCCTTGTGACACTGAATGCAGTTGTTAGCAGCAAAAAGATGAGCAGGGTCAATAGCAGTCTTACCTGAAGATGTGAAAGCAGAAGCGGGTATGGGCTCCCGAGGAAATTCACGACGTTCTTTCCAGTAAAGGCGAAAGTAGCCAGCGCCATTACCCGGAGAGGTGAACGTAATCTCAATCGGAATTTCGCCCGGATTGAGGCGGATTTGATCCGATGTCCCTTCAGTAAATAAAACTTTCTCCTCGTTGACCGTAAGCTCTACAGCACCCTCAGATTCTATTGAAAAAGTTATCCGGAAGCGCTTTGGAATGGCGAGGATTCCGGAATAGGTTGCAGTAAAGGGGCCAACTGGAAGTCCGGCTGCTGGCGATTCACCTTCACCAACGAATAGTGCCGGAACTGCAACCTGCTTGGTTGTGGATTTATCCCCTGAGGAAAAAGAGGCGTTTAAGTCAGCATAAGCAGAGACAATCAAACCAAGTGAGATGAAAGGAATTGAAGAAATCTTCATTTCCGATAGCTTAAACGCCTATTGGAGGAGGGCAAAAAAAAACGCTCCCAAGCGAGGCTAGGAGCGTTTTCATCTTGTATCGGTTACGACTTACTGGCCAGGCACCTTATGAATGGTGCTGTGGATAGTGCCGATTAGCTCGCTGCCCTTTGAGGATTCGAGGTCATACTCAAGCTTAAATTGTTGGCTGGGCTTATGTCCTGCAACTGTCAGAAGAATCGTTTTCTTATCTGCCCCAAGTTTAGCAGCGGTAATCTTCACGCTATCACGCTTGCGATGTCCCTTTGACTCTTTCTTAATTGCACTCGACTCAGCTGCCTTGTCAGGATTATCAACTGAGAATTGGCCTGAACCATATTGTGGGCCACGAATATACTTCCAGCGCTGGGCTGTAAAGGAAGTCGGGTCTGTCGCTAGTTCGTCGTCGAGTTCGACATCGAAGGTCAGCTTGATACCCTCTTTGGTAACCGCCATAGCAGTTGGAAGAGGATTAATTTCTTTGGTATTACGACGAATACGCTGGAGACCAGCTTCGTTTGCCGCGTTAGTCTGCCAGCCCCGGAATCCGACGACATACATCGAACCATCTGGGTGGAAAACAGCGCGTTGAGCCGACGAAGAAAGTTTCACAGGGAGTTTAGCGACACCGCCCTGATAAAATCCATTGTCAACCTTTTGGCGAAGAACGTGGTAAATCGCAGACTGGCCATAGGAAAGGTGAATAAGTTCGCCCGATGCAATGCCAATCTTAGCATTTTCAGGAACCCAAATTTGACCACCACCTGAGTTGTCGACTGACATTGGGAGGTAGCAGAGAGGCTCTGTGAATTTTGATTTATTCTCTTGCCGAGCGTCCTCTACGCCGAAGAACGGAGTCCCATTTTCCGGCTCGTAATAGTTGATCTTACAGCGAGGTTGCCAAGTTCCTTCGTTTTCCCCTGTCGTGATTTCACCGTTTGGTCCAACTCCAATTCCTCCGGGAGCACGAAGCCCGGTACCGATGGTGTAAAGGCGATTACCGTCTGCGCTAATCTTAACGAAAGCTCCATTATGAGGGAGGATTTTTTCGAAGCCGCGTCCACCGCCGCGAACCGGCGAGGCCTTGGCAAAGTAAAAATTCCCCTCCTTGTCGGTTTCGAGACCAAACTGGAACTCATGGAAATTGTTTGAGAGATAGACATCGTTGTTGAAGACCACGAACTTATCGGCTTCGCCGTCTTTATTAAGGTCGTAGGTCGCATATATACCATCACGCCCCGCGATGTATGGCACATCATTTAAAATCTTGAGGCCGAGTGGCTCGAAGAATCCGGTGGCATAACGTTTCCAGGTAAGCTTTTTAAAGCTCTTTAATCCTGTGAGCATCCAGATGTCTCCATCCCAGGTCGAAAGAAGAGCTCTGTTTCCGTCTGAGAAGAAGTCAATATCGGACATCCTAACCTTTCCCTTGTAAGGAGATTCCTTGAGTGTCGGTGGAAGTGGGACCTGGTCAACGAGCCAAGCCTTTTTGGAAGCATCCAATTTGGCTTCTACTTCGAAGGTCTCGGGCGAGATCCCAGGCCCTCCCTCGGTGAGTGAAGCAAGCGAAACTGGAGCCGGAGCTTTGTCACCTGAATTACTAGTGTAAAGCAAAGCAACCTTGGTGCGCTTGTCCGATGGTGCAAGTCGCAGGAAGTAGGTGTCCTTCTTTGAGGTGGTTTTGGCGCTTCCACCTATAGACTTCACTTTCAGAGCGAAGCCTTTTTCGCTGGAGTCGTCGAGAAGCCGAACAGTAAGCTGTTTCGCATGAGGAGCGACTTCCAGATAGCGAACAAGCCCGTTATTGTGATCGCTTACCGTGTCAAGAACACGAGTCCCATTGACAGCATAATCCAAAACGATCTGATTGCCGCTACGAAAGTATCCGTTAAACTTCAGATGGGAGAAGTTCCCGTAACCCTTTAGTGGGCGATTATCTTTGAATGCGCCAGAATCATCAGCCCAAACCGGACCCTCGGCTGCAGTGAAAAGGTAAGACTCTTTATTATTGAACTCGTTAACTTTCTGGTGGCCTCCACCCCAAGGAGTATTGATAAGATTTAGTCCCTTATCCGTGGCGGAAACAAGCGAAAGATTTTCAGTGTTGAAGAGAGCTACACGCCCTGGCAAAGCGGAATAATTAAGAGCAATTCCTTTTAGAGCCGACTCACGGCGTAACTTACCTTTGAAATAATCGCCATAGGTTTGAAAGAATGCCGGACCGTGATCCGCGAGGTGATACCACTTTTCTTTAGTGTTGGAGGCGGCATTGTAGGCAATGAGAGCCGAGCGGGGAATTTCGAGTTCGCCCATGGCCGCGAGGAGTGACCCGGAAGCAAGCTCCCGGACTTTCACTCCCCGAAACTGAACGGGAGATCCGTCATCGTGATTTTGTAAACCGAAGTAGCCGCCAACATCGCCCCGGCCAGTCTGGCACTCGAACACGTTGATGAGCTTACCGTTGAGAATAATTGCGATTTGGTCCCCAACCGTAACGATGTTGTAGGTATTCCATTCGCCAACCTTCATTCCTGGGTGAATCGCAGGCTGAATGTCATAAATTGCTCCGGTCTTATTTTTGTGGGCCTCGTTACCACAAATCTGGATCTCGTAGCCTTGTTTAACGGCTACCCAAGGATCGTTACCAGGATCAGGGAATCGGACGAAGATTCCGGAATTGTCCGCGTCTTCGGGAGCCATGAACTCAACTGTAAAACAAGCATTGGTGAATTCCTTTTTGCCATACCACCAGAGGCCCATACCGCCTTTGGCAGTCGAGATGCCGTCAGTGAGGGTGAAGGAACCGGGGCCAGCCATTTTCCAGTCGGAAACAGCTTGCGGGAGAACATTGTGGGTCTCATTGCCATGGAGTCCGGCAATGAGGAAGGGAAGTAGAGCGAGTTTTTTCATTATTGGTTCGAAAGAGTAACATTCCTACGGAATGGGTCAACTTGCTTTGTCACTCAAAGCGAAAGTTATTTTGAGACTGGCGTATCGGGAAAAGGAGCAGTAAGATGTCGATCCGCTCCCCGGGCAGTCGCTGGCTTTCGTAAGAAAGCTGGAGGAAAGTCCGGACACTACAGAGCAGTGTGCCTCTTGAAAAAGAGGGACGGTGGTCCGAAAGGCCCACCGGACAGATAGTGCCGCAGAAAACAAACCGCCTTTTTCGGAAGGTAAGGGTGAAAAGGTGGGGTAAGAGCCCACCGCGCCAAGGGTGACCGAGGTGGCAGGGTAAACCTCTCACAGTGCAAGACAGAACAGGGGAAGGGCTGCTCGCCCGTTTAATCCCCGGGTAATAGTCGCAGAGATAAATGACTGCCGAAGCGTGGATAGGCCACGTGGAACAGAATCCGGCTTACAGGGGAGCGGCCGTCCTTTCCGAAGCCTTGTCCCGAACTTCGAGAGGTATGATTTGGGGGATTTCGTCAGGGCATCGTCCATGTTGAGGAGAGTGCTGGCGACGATGGTGTCGTATTTCATGCGACGGGCGAGGCCCGGAGTCATTTCAGAAAAGGCGTCATCGTTGAGAGTCGCGAGGGCGGCGAGTGGGGTGTTGGAAACGAGACCTTGCTGTTCTTCTTTACGCCGCCGTGGCAGGGAAGGCAATTGGCGTGGAGGATGGGGCGAACCTCCCGCGAAAAGTCGATCTTGTCAGGTGCAGCAAAAACGACTGATGGAAGAGCGAGAATGGCGAGGTCAACTACTCATGAGTAGAGCTTAATACGGAGAGATTTTCTTTTAATTCGTCCATAGCGATTTCTTTCTTCGTTGTCGTTTGGAAAAGTACCGGAAACAGGGGTCGAACCTGCACGCCCAAGGGCACGTGATCCTAAATCACGCGTGTCTACCAATTCCACCATTCCGGCCTTGGTGAGGAGCTTAAAGAGAACCGGGAAGGATGCAAGTTGATCCGGTGGAGAACTTGAACCAAGTTTGTTGAGTTTCGTTGCTTTGAGCTTCACGCCAAATTGGGTCTAAATTTCGAAACGATGAAATCGATCTCACGTTTATATTTGGCCTTTTTGAGCGTCGTTTTTGGATTGTCCTCTGAATTACGGTCTGCTCCGGGAGACTTGCAGATTGAGGTGATGACGTAGACGGAGGATACTTCGGTGGGGCCGGGAGGGAAAGGATTGACGAATCTGGAGACTTACTTTTCTGGCGAGAGGGGGTCAGTGGGGATGACTTTGAATGGGCTGATTTTTTTGTGGGAGAGCATGAGAAGACTGTTTGGGGAACGGGTGGAGTGGTCTTTGGGGTCATGGCCCGGGTGTTTTTTAGTGAGGAGCCGGAGACGATTTTCAATCGCCAGTATGAAGAAAATCCCAGCGTGAAGCAGTATTGGTAATCCGGGATTGCCAGGAGCGGGGGACTCGGGCATCAATTCGACGCAATGCGTTTCGCAGTTTTGGGTAGTGGTAGCGGTGGAAATTCCACCATCGTGGAATGCGATGGGAAGTATCTCCTTGTGGATGCCGGGCTGAGTGCGAAGCAATTGAATCTGCGGCTTGAGAAACTGGGAGTTCCGGCGGAGAAGTTGACGGGGATCCTGCTCACTCACGAGCACGGAGATCATGTGCGTGGGCTTGATGTTTTTTTGAGAAAATGCAAGGTGCCGATTCTCGCGTCTATCATGACGGGACGGGTGGTTCAGGAAAATCTGCGTGAGCAGGCCCAATGGGTGGCCTTTGAAAGCGGGCAAAAGTTTCAATGGGAAGGATTTGATTTGACGACTTTTTCTCTCCCTCATGACGCGGTTGATCCGGTGGGCTATGTCATTGCGAGGGGAGAACGAAGCGTGGGTGTGGCGACCGACTTGGGGCACGTTGATCAACAAGTGACCAACGCCTTGAAAGGAGTGGAGGGATTGGTGCTGGAGGCAAACTATGAATGGCAAATGCTGGAGGCTGATCTAAAGCGCCCGTTTAGCACGAAGCAGCGGATTTCCTCGCAACACGGGCATCTTTCCAATGATCAGGCGGCAGCCTTGGTTGCCGAGTTGGTGCCGGAGGGGTTGAAGAGAGTGATTCTAGGGCACCTGAGCAGCGATTGTAATTGCCCGATCAAAGCCGTGGAGGTTGTGCGTGAGAAGATTGCGGGCGGAGATATTGAAATTTGTGCGGCTTCCCAGAATGAGGTGACCGTTTGGCAGAGTCTTGAACCCGAAGTTGATCCGGCATTTTATGGGAAACTCTTTGGAGGATGGTGAATTTCGCGTTGCGCTTCGGAGCGACGCCGCCAAACTGGCGCCCGCGTGAATCAGGTTCCAGTCAAGCCCAGTGCCGAGGAGTTTGTTGAGTTAGCGCAGGCCGGAAATGTCGTGCCTGTGTATGCTCAGCTTGCTGCTGACTTCGAGACTCCGGTCTCTGCCTTTTTGAAGCTCCGCGATGGCAGGAATGCCTTTCTCTTTGAGAGCGCGGAAAGCACGGATGCGAGCGGGCGATGGTCGATCGTGGGGAGCCAGCCGCGCTGGGTTTTCACGTCGAAAGGTGACGAGGTCACAATTGAGCGGGGTGGGCAGGTAGAGACAAGAAAGCGGGAGGGCGATGTCCTTGATGAAGTTCAGCGTCTCATGGCCGGATACAAGCCGGTAGCCCATGGCGATGCTCCTCCGTTTTTTGGCGGAGCGGTGGGTTACGTGGGTTACGATGCCGTCCAACAATTTGAACCCACTGTTTCAGATTCACCTGAGGATGATCTGGGACTTCCCGAATCAATCTTCTTTCTCGCCGATACGATGGTGATTTTTGATCATAAGTTGCGTCGGTTGCTGGTGGTGGCCAACGCGATGTTGGATGAGGCCTCTTCGCCGGTGGAAGCTTATGCGATGGCGGTCGGGAGAATTGGAGCACTGATCGGAATGCTGGATCGACCGCTTTATGTCTCGCCGCTTAATGGGTTGGCCGAAATTGAGGTTCCCGAGCCGTGCAGTAATACGACGCAGGCGGAATACGAGGAGATGGTTTTAAAGGCCAAGGAGTATATTGCGGCGGGTGATGCCTTTCAGGTGGTGCCAAGTCAACGGTTTGAGGCGGATTTTGGCGGGAGTAATATCGATCTCTATCGGGCGCTGCGTCACATCAA
>TARA_B110000037_G_scaffold19614_1_pt1 | contig 32807 bp, 29 predicted proteins | sample TARA_B110000037 | Tara Oceans TARA_B110000037 (sample SAMEA4397196) | marine metagenome | biome: Polar Biome; feature: [MIX] marine epipelagic wind mixed layer (ENVO:01000061); material: water (ENVO:00002006), including particulate matter (ENVO:01000060) such as... | depth 10-100 m | reverse complement strand
ATGCGAACGCCTCAAGTGGTGCACATATTAAAAATCACGAATCTTCTATAAAAACGACTGTTAAATCTTCTTCGGGCGGACATATAGATACTAAAAATTAAACCTTATGGAATCTGACTATTCAAAACTGTATGCTGGGAGCTTTATTGTCGTTCAATTAATTACTCAAAATCTTGAAAACGAAGGTATCACACCAATTATAAAAGACGAAACAGAATCGGCTCGATTAGCAGGTTTTGGAACACCTGCCTATGGATTTCAAGAGTTATTTGTTCACACTTCAGAAACCTCAAAAGCAGAAGTGATCATCGCCAATACATTGGAAGGATTTTAAATCAATAGTCTGTATTTATACATTTAGTTTTTAAGTTTGTATTTTAGTGGATCCTAATAAACAATTTACACCATGAAAACGCCTTTTTTATACCTCAGTTTAATCTCATTATTTATTGGCTCGAGTCAATCTATCAAAATCCCTGTTGATACCATTGTTACGACCTCACATTCGACGGTCATTAAAGGCATGAGTATTAATTACACTGCTGAAACAGGAATGCAGCCCGTTTGGGATTCAAATGGCGAGCCCATTGCTAGTTTATTTTACACCTATTATAGAAGAACTAATATTAAAAATAGCGCCAAGCGCCCCTTAATTATATCCTTTAATGGAGGTCCAGGATCGGCCTCTGTTTGGATGCATGTTGCCTATACTGGGCCTCGCATTTTGAATGTAGATGCAGAAGGCTATCCTATTCAACCTTATGGTTTTAAAAACAATCCAAATTCTATTTTAGACGATGCCGATATTGTGTTTGTAAACCCCGTAAACACAGCTTACTCTAGAATGATCCCCAACAAAGATGGCGAATTACCCGATCGAGAACAGTTTTTTGGAATTAATGAAGATATCAACTATTTAGCGGGATGGATCAACACATTTGTGAGCAGAAAAAACAGATGGGAATCCCCTAAATATATCATTGGTGAAAGTTATGGGGGCACCCGCGTTATGGGATTAGCTTTAGAATTGCAACAAAACCAATGGATGTATCTGAACGGCGTTATCATGGTATCCCCTGCCGATTATAAAGTATTACGTGTTGGTGGGCCTGTATCATCAGCATTAAACCTCCCCTATTACACTGCCACAGCTTGGCACCATAAAAAACTCCCTGAAGCGTTGCAATCCAAAGATTTATTAGACATTTTACCAGAGGCTGAAGATTTCACCATTTATACGCTCATTCCGGCATTGGCCAAAGGGGGCTTTATTGACACAGCTGAAAAAATGATGGTCAGTGAAAAAATGGCGTATTATTCTGGATTGAGTCAAAAGGTGATTTTACAACATAATTTAGATTTTCCTAATTCATTCTTTTGGAAAGAATTACTTCGTGATGATACAGGGCAAACTATCGGTCGCTTAGATTCTCGTTATCTAGGAATTGATAAAAAAGAATCTGGAGACAGCCCAGACTATAGTGCGGAGCTAACGTCTTGGTTGCATTCATTCACTCCAGCTATCAACCACTATATTAAAAGTGAATTAAACTTTGTAACCGACCTAAAGTATAATATGTTTGGACCTGTTCGTCCTTGGAATAATGACAATGACAACACGCGAGATAATCTAAGACTCGCTATGGCACAAAATCCTTACCTTAAAGTGTTAAACCAATCTGGATATTATGACGGAGCAACAACTTATTTTAATGCAAAATACACGTTGTGGCAAGTGGATCCTAGCGGAAAAATGAAGGATAGATTTACATTTAAAGGCTATCGAAGTGGACATATGATGTATTTGCGTAACGAAGATTTAATTCAGGCTAACGATGATTTAAGACAATTTCTTGAAGACTCATCGGCTAATGGCAAGGCGGCTAAATACTAATGCAGAGCGCACTCATAAGTATTCTTATTCCTTTTAAAAATACGGAACGTTATCTGGATGAGTGTTTACAGTCTATCCAAAAACAAACGTTTTCCAATTGGGAACTTCTTATTGTTGATGATGGCTCGACGGATACAAGCGCTAAAATTGTAAAACATTATGCTGATAACGACTCCAGAATACAACTTATTTCCAATCACGGAAACGGGATTATAGAAGCACTAAAAACAGGCTATAAATACGCTAAGGGCACTTTCATTACACGAATGGATAGTGATGACATCATGTCGATAAATAAGCTTGAGCAAATGCAGCAGTCTTTACAGGTTCATGGTGTGGGCCATTTGGCATTGGGACAGGTGAAGTATTTTTCAAAATCAGGCATTGGAGATGGCTACAAACGCTATGAAGCTTGGCTCAATACGTTAACATCAAAAGGTTCAAATTTTGAAGAAATTTATAAGGAATGTGTGATTCCTTCCCCCTGCTGGATGGTTTATAAAACTGACTTTGATCGTTGTGACGGTTTCAACTCTGACATTTACCCTGAAGATTATGATTTAGCATTTCGATTTTATAAACAGGGTTTAAAATGTATTCCTTCTAATGAAGTATTACACCACTGGCGTGATTATGCAGTACGTACTTCGAGAGTCGATGCCCATTATGCTGAAAATTCGTTTTTAGAATTAAAAGTCAACTTCTTTTTAGAGTGCTCTAAAGTGAGTAAAAAAAAATTAATACTTTGGGGTGCTGGCTCTAAAGGTAAAAAAGTGGCACAATTGCTTATTGAAAGGGAAATCGCGTTTGAATGGGTTTGTGACAATCCAAAGAAAATAGGGAAAGATATTTATGGACAAGTCTTAAAGTCTTTCGAACATTTGACTATACTCCGCAATTTTCAAAGTATTATTACCGTTGCAAATCATGAGGCACAAGTAGAGATTGAACAGTATTTCAAAACACGTGAAATGACTGCTATGAACGATTATTTTTTCTTCTGTTAATCAAAACAAATTTTAGTTTTTTATATTTGACCTATAAACCATTAGATGCAGTTTTTACACCCAGAATTTTTTTATGCACTTCCCGCACTGCTGATACCTGTACTTATTCATTTATTTCAGCTCAGACGCTTTAAAGTTCAAGCGTTTACTAATGTTGCTTTATTACAAAAAATTCGTTTTCAAACCCGAAAGAGTTCACAGCTCAAAAAATGGCTGATTTTACTTCTAAGATTACTTGCGATTGCATGTATTATTTTTGCGTTTAGCCAGCCCTTTATTTCGAATCAAATAGCTCATAAAAACAACTCCGAAACGGTAATTTATTTAGACAATTCATTTAGCATGCAAGCGGTTGGACCCAAAGGCACACTTCTTAATCGAGCGGTTCAGGACATCATTACGGGGCTTGATAAATCCGAAAAAATTAGTGTATTTACCAACGATAAAAACTATAAGTCAACATCCATCAAAGACTTGAAAACGGAATTATTAGCGCTTGAATACAGCCAAAACCAACTGGATTTAAATACGTTAATTCTAAAAGGGAAATCGCTGTTTTCAGAGTCTAAAACGAGTACAAAAACATTAATTTTAATCTCTGATTTTCAAAATCATAACGACAATCTTGAATTCCAAAAAGACACAACAATACGACTACTAGCAGTACCTTTAAAGCCTATTCATACAGCGAATAGTTTTATAGACAATGTATCCTTAGAGCCAACTTTAAACGCCAATTACAGCTTAAATGTTAGTGGTAAAACCACCCTTGAAACTACAGACAGCATCCCTGTAACCTTATACCTAGACCAACAGGTTGTGGGAAAATCTATTCTAGAAAAATCTAAAAACTACAAAACCACATTTAAGCTTTCTAATACATCTGAATTTAGAGGGAAACTGTCCATAGATGATTCTCAAATTCCTTATGATGATGTGTTTTACTTTAATATTCCAAAAGCAGAAAAAATTGCAGTTTTAGCGATTAATGAGCAATCCAACTCTGTTTTTTTAAAGAAACTATATGCAGGAGATGAGTTTCAATTTCAGAGTCAAAATTTCAAGACTTTAGATTACAGTCAAATTAAAAACCAAAACCTAATTGTTTTAAATGGGTTAAGCTCGATTTCAACAGCATTAAAAAACAGTCTTAAAACATTTATGAAAAGTGGAGGCGTCGTTGTATTGATTCCAAATAAAAAGGGAGATTTAAACGCCTATAATTCGTTATTAGCTACACAAACAAAACACAAACTTGAACCTCTAAAAAGTCAAGGCAAACGTGTTACAAACATCACATTTAACCATCCTATTTTAAAAGAGGTATTTGAGGAAACAATTACTAATTTTCAATACCCAACAGTAGATTTTTACTATCCACTTAACACATCCGCAAACACGGTTTTAGCGTTTGAAGATGAGCAGCCTTTTTTAGTGCAGTTTAAGGCATTGTTTGTGTTTACTTCGGCTGTAGATGCTCCAGAATCTAACTTTGTGAGCTCGCCTTTAATTGTTCCAATAGTTTACAACATTGGAAGGTCGAGTTTAAAAATTCCGACACTACACTATTGGATTGGCGCAGAGAATACCTTTGATCTAAAAGTAAGTTTACAAAAAGACCGTATTTTAAAATTAGGCTATCAGGACAGTCAACGTATTCCACTACAAACTAATTTCAATACCAAAGTAAGTATCACTACAAAAGAAACACCGAATAAACCTGGGCATTATGCAATCTTAAAAGAAATGGACACATTGACTCATGTGAGTTATAACTATAACCGAAATGAAAGTCAGCTTCGCTATCAAGACCTTTCAAAACTAAAAGGGGTTTCGATTGAAGCGACTGTTGATTCTACACTAAAAAAAATAAAAATAGAGGCGAATGTGAGTTGGTTATGGAAATGGTTTGTTATTTTTGCACTAATATTATTAGCTTTTGAAATGCTCATCTTAAAATATTTTAAATGAACGTACTTATAAAATCAGCTACCATTCTTGATGATAAAAGCGATTTCCACAATCAAACTCAAGACATTTTAGTTGAAAACGGTTTCATTACTCAAATTGCTAAATCGCTTAAAAATTCGCATAAATATCCTGAAATTGCCTTTGAAAATCTTCATGTTTCTAGTGGTTGGTTCGACAGCAGTGTGTCTTTTGGAGAGCCTGGCTATGAAGAACGTGAAACAATTGCCAATGGATTATATGTTGCGGGAACTTCTGGATTTACAGACATTGCACTAAATGCAAATACAAACCCAGTAATTGACTCGCATTCAGATGTGTCTTTTGTAATTTCTAAAGCTGTAAATTCTGCGACTAATCTCCATCCAATTGGAGCGCTTACTAAAGACAGTAAAGGCGAAGATCTTGCAGAATTATATGACATGAAATCTGCTGGAAGTATTGCTTTTGGCGATTATAAAAAACCAATAGAAAATCCTAATTTAATCAAAATAGCACTGCAATATGCTTCAAGTTTTGAAGGCTTAGTCCAATCCTATCCACACGAAGCTAGGGTGGCGGCTAAAGGGGTTATGAATGAAAATATTATGAGTACGCAGCTTGGACTCAAAGGGTTGCCCGCATTGGCAGAAGAACTTCAAATTGCGCGAGATCTATTTATTTTAGAATATACCGAAGGGAAATTACATATTCCAACAATTTCTACAGCTAAATCCGTAGCGTTAATTCGTGAAGCTAAAGCCAAAAAACTAGACGTCAGTTGTAGTGTGGCCATACACAACTTAATGTATACAGACGAGTGCTTGACGGACTTTGATACAAATTTTAAAGTTAATCCTCCTTTACGAACAGCATCGGATATTGAGGCGCTTATTCAAGGGGTTAAAGATGGTACAATTGATATGGTTACATCTGATCACAACCCGATTGATATTGAGTATAAAAAAATAGAATTTGACTACGCCAAAAATGGCACAATTGGTTTAGAAAGTGCTTTTGGGGCGTTGAATACATTATTTACCACAAAAAAAGCAGTGCAACTTCTTACAAAAGGGAAATCTCGTTTTGGTCTAAATACGACTAGCATCAAAATTGGCAGCAAAGCAGATTTAAGCCTATTTAATCCCTCAGAAACCTATGTTTTTGAAGACAAACACATCCGCTCAAAATCAAAAAATACGATGTTTTTAGGTACAAAATTAAAAGGTACCGTCTATGGAATCATCGCTAATAACTCCACTTCAATAGCCCTTTAATGATTGAAAATCAAGATATCAAATCTGGAAAAACCAGTGCGCTTATAAGTTACTTTTGGTTGATGGGAGTGCTGATCGCTTACCTTACAAACACAGATAAAAAAAGTCAATTCGCCTATTTTCATATTCGTCAATCCTTAGGTTTATGGCTTAGTTGTATTGCTCTTGGTTATCCTATCGGGCATTTTGACAATTGGCAAATAACCATTTCATTTTGGATCGCTTTTGGAACTCTATTTATCTATGGATTTTCAACGGCATTATCAGGAAAAATGACACCAATTCCTTTGGTTGGAAAATTCTACCAAACTGCATTTAAAAAAATACAATAAAATGAGTATCAAACTTCCTTTAGCTCATGTTTCTAGACCGTCAACACTAAAAGAAAACGCTCCTTTACTAGTGATGCTTCATGGCTATGGTAGTGACGAAAATGACTTGTTTTCGTTTGCGTCTGAGCTTCCCGAAGAATTATTCATTATTTCTATCAGAGCGCCTTACTCTCTACAACCTAGTGGGAACGCTTGGTATGCGATAAATTTTGATGCTGAACAAAACAAATGGAATGACAATGAACAAGCAAAATCATCAATGGCAATTTTAATTGATTGTATAGACCAAGCTTGTAATTTTTATCCTGTTGATAAAAACAACGTATCCGTATTAGGGTTCAGTCAAGGGACTATTTTAGGAATGGCAACGGCCTTAAATCATCCGAAAAAAATTAAAAATATTATTGGATTAAGTGGTTATGTGAATCATGATATTCTGCCAGAAAATTTAGAAGAACTGGACTATTCTAAGCTTAGTTTTTACTGTTCTCATGGTACCGTTGATCAAGTAATCCCGATTGATTGGGCACGACAAACACCGGTGTTTTTAAAGTCTTTAAACATTGAGCATACTTATAGCGAATTTCCTGTTGGTCATGGTGTTGCCCCACAAAATTTCTATGAATTAAGAGATTGGATTTCCTCTAAAATTTAAGACGTATAAAAATGTTTTTGCAGTAAATTAGTCTGCGACATCGATTTCAACCTTTAAAAGCGATGTTTCCGTATTTTTAGTTTCTAAAACTTCAATTTTAGCTTTGAACTTTTTGATGTCTTTTTCATACTTATCAATAATCCCTTTTGAATTTACGTACTGAAAAACATTAACTAAGAGAGAAAATACAAGTAAGTATAAGTAAATATTTTTTTTCATTTTAAATGGATATTTGTAGTTGATCGTAGGCTAGTTTGACATGAGATGGAAGGCTTTTTTCTACCGCTTCATGAAAGCCTAAATGATGGCTAAGATGAGTTAAAAATGCTTTTTTTGGGTTTACTCGTTCGATAAACGCCAAGGCTTCTTCAAGGTTGAAATGAGATACATGAGGTTCGATTCTCAGAGCATTAACAACCAAAACATCTAGACCTTGTAATTTTTTAACTTCCGCATCAGAAACCGTTTTTGCATCGGTTATATAGGCAAATTTACCGATACGATAGCCCAAAATTGGAAGCGTATTATGGAGGACATTAATGGGGTGTACTTCTTTGGTTCCTATAGAAAAAGGGATGTCTGTTATTTGATGGTCATTTAATGTAAGAACGCCAGGGTATTTGTTTTCTTTTACAAAAATATAATCAAAACGTTTATAAAGGGATTTTAAAACACGTTCCTGCGCATAAACATCTAGGGCACCTTGTCTATAGAAAAAAGGTCTCAAATCGTCTAAACCTGCAGTGTGATCACTGTGTTCATGTGTAAAAAGAACAGTATCGATTTTGGTGCAATCTGTACGTAATACTTGCTGTCTGAAATCTGGACCGCAATCAATTAAAACAGAGAAATCGTCCCACTGAACTAGTACCGAAACTCTAAGTCGTTTGTCTTTAGGGTCTTCGCTTAGGCACACAGGGTGGGTGCTTCCAATGATTGGAATACCTTGTGAAGTTCCAGTACCTAAAAATGTAATTTTCAAATCGGTTATTAGTTTTAACAAAAATAGGCTATTTTTTTTTTAAGCTTATCTAAAATGGTACCTTTGTGTAGATTGTAACCTCTTTAATCAACAAGATGGAAATAACACTTAAAGGGGATGCTAAGATTGAAAGCATCCCATCATTAAAAGACAAGGCTTTAAGAATAAATTTGAACGAAAACATTTACGGAACTTTTGCCGAAATTGGTGCCGGACAAGAAACGGTACGCCAGTTTTTTAGGGCTGGGGGTGCTTCAGGAACCATTGCAAAAGCCATGTCTGCTTATGACAAATCTTTTAGTGATGCCATCTACGGAACCGAAAAGGAAAACCGGTATGTGACTGAAGATCGCTTGAAAAAAATGCTTTCGCATGAGGTTATGTTGATTGAAAACCGCCTCTCTCGTGATGAGTATCCAAATAAAATGTTTTTTAGCTATGCAAATACGGTGGCTACGATTGATTTCGCGAAACGTTTCAAAGGTCATGGTTGGGTAGGCATTCGCTATCAAATTGATGCCGAACAAGAGGTATATAATGAAATCACACTCCACATCCGTTTTAAAGAAACCGATGCACGTTTACAACAGGAAACTCTAGGGAAACTAGGCACTAACTTAATTTATGGTGCTTATTATAAATATAACCAGCCAAAAAAACTTTTAAGATATTTATACGATCACATAGATAAAGACCAGTTAGAAATTGATACAATTAATTTTTCTGGGCCTGAATTTAAAGATGTAGATAATCGACTCATGAGCTTACAGCTCTTGAAAAATGGGATGACGGATGCTGTTATGTTTTCGCCAGACGGCAACAATGTGCTGCCTGCACGCGTCTTGTATAAAAAGAATATTCTTGCCTTTAGAGGAAGTTTCAGACCTGTTACAAAAGTAAATATGGACATGTATGAAAAATCATACAATATGTTTTTACAAGAAAATAAAGTTAAAAAAGAAAAGACACAGGTTATTTTTGAAATCACACTCTCGAACCTCAGAGCTTCTGGTGGTGAAATCGATGAACAAGATTTTATGGACCGCGCGCGCTTGTTATGTTCGCTCGGACAAACGGTTCTCATTTCCAACTTTCAAGAGTATTATAAACTTGTAGAGTACTTTAATTTATATACCAAGAACCGCATGGGACTGTCCATGGGGATCAATAACCTCATTGATATTTTTGATGAGAAATATTACCGCCATTTAAGTGGGGGGATTTTGGAAGCCTTTGGAAAACTCTTTAATAAAGATCTTAAAATCTATTTATATCCAATGTTGACTGAAAACCAGACGATGACCACTAGTGAAGATTTGAAGGTACATCCACGTATGAAAGAACTTTATAAGTATTTCAAATTCAATGGAAAGCTTATTGACATTAAAGATTATGATCCTGAAATTCTGAATATTTTCTCAAGAAAAGTCTTGAAAATGATTTCTAATGCAGAACCGGGTTGGGAAGAAATGCTTCCTGAAGGGGTTTCAGACATCATCAAAGCACAAAACCTTTTCGGATACGAAGCGCAATAAGTGCTAATAATTCATAAAAAAAGCGACCAATTGGTCGCTTTTTTTTATTTTAAAATTTGAGCGGTATGTTCTTTAGTTTTGACTTTTAGAATAATGTCTTCAATAATACCAGCTTCGTCAATGACAAAAGTAGTTCTGTGAATTCCATCATATTCTTTGCCCATAAATTTCTTAGGGCCCCAAACGCCAAAGGCTTTGATTACCGATTTATCTTCATCTGCCAATAACGGGTACCGAAAACCATACTTTTCTTTAAAATTAGTTTGTCGTTTCGCGCTGTCTGCACTCACGCCAAGAACGTCATAACCTTGAGCTGTAAAACGACTGTAGTTATCGCTTAAATTACAAGCTTCAACAGTACAGCCTGGAGTACTGGCTTTTGGATAGAAGAACAATACGAGTTTTTTTCCTTTGTAATCTGCTAAAGAAATTGAGTTTCCATTTTCGTCTAAAGCTTTAAAATCTGGAGCAGCATCGCCTATTTGTAATGTAATCATAATTAGTATCTTTGGTTAGTTCAACAAATATAAAGGAATGACTAAAACTGAGAAGGTAAATTTTGTTATAAAAACCTTAAAAGATTATTATCCCGAAATCCCTATTCCCTTAGACCATAAGGATCCATACACACTTTTGATTGCCGTATTGCTATCTGCACAATGCACGGATGTGCGTGTGAATAAAATTACTCCGCTCCTATTTGCCAAAGCCGACAATCCTTATGATATGGTAAAGCTAACGGTGGAAGAGATCAAAGCAATTATACGGCCTTGTGGATTATCGCCTATGAAAAGTAAAGGAATTTATGGGTTGTCACAGATTATCATAGACTCTCATAACGGAGAAGTGCCGCAGAGTTTTAGTGCTTTGGAGGCTTTGCCTGCCGTGGGCCATAAAACCGCGAGTGTGGTAATGGCACAGGCATTTGGTGTACCTGCATTTCCTGTGGATACACACATTCATCGCTTGATGTACCGATGGAATCTAACCAATGGTAAAAATGTGGTACAGACAGAGAAAGATGCCAAACGCTTGTTTCCAGAAGCATTGTGGAACGATTTGCACTTGCAAATTATTTGGTATGGCCGTGAGTACTCCCCTGCTCGTGGGTGGGATTTAGAGAAAGATATCATTACCAAAACTATTGGTCGAAAATCGGTTATTGACCAATATTACAAATAAATACCGACGCATTATTTGGCGGAACTGATCTTAGCTATTTTTGTTTAAAATCGCATTTATACAAAATAGATGCGCTCTAATATTGAGTGATTTTTTTATTTATTTTAAAACGCAAGCGATTTGATTTCAGGTGTTTAAGCTGGGTATTTGACGTGTATTTCTTGGCAGTTTAAAAAATATATTATAAATTTGAGTGACGAATTAAGACCCCAAGTCTAAATCTTCATAAGCAGCTTAACCAGCGTTGTAGCTTTTTGTTTATATAGTACAGATGACATTTGGGAAACTAGAGTGGCACAATACATGCCAATAAGGGATATATTGAACCACTCCAAAGAAAACATAAACTACTAGTGGTTTTTATACACTAGTGGTAGCCAATTAAACCTAAACTTTATTTTATAGAGAAAATTAGTGATAGAATTATTGATAAGCTAATTGATGAAAACACAGCACATTTCCGAAGAAAAGGAATAGAAAAGGGAACATTAAATAAATTGATAATACAGAGGAATAACAAACATATATCTGAAGATGATGCATTTGATGTATAGTAAATAAACTGGGGACAACACGAAGTATAAAACACAGCTAATTAAGTGTTTAATCGAAAGGTCTGTGTGTATCTGCTAGGTCGCTAAATTTTTAAAATTGGTATAATTAAAAAGAGAAAAGATAATTAATTTAAATAAAATAAATAATGAGGCATCTAATAATAATTATAAGTCTATTTCTGACCCTTTCCTTGTCATCTCAAACTTGTGAAAAAAGTAACGTAACATCATATTTAAATGATCCTGACACATCAGGAACGAATTTAAGGAACTGTCCAAATGGTGAAATTCTCTATGTTATTAAAAACAATAATCAAGAAGAGGATCATGTGATGACTTTTGAAATATTAAATTCAAAAGAGAATTGGCTTTATGTTAAAACTCTAGATAACTACAATGAACCAGAAAAAAGAGGGTGGATTTATGGAGAATTAGTTTCTGTTGATACGAGAAATTATAGTGGTCAAAAAATAAATTTATATACAGAGCCTAATGAATCATCCTCAGTTAAGAATAATATTATAATGGCTGAACAAACAGTTTATATATTAGATGTATGCGGTCAGTGGGCGTATATTAGATTCACAGATGAATCTGGGCATTCTAAAGAAGGCTGGCTAGAGCCAGAAATGCAATGTGGAAATCCATATACAACTTGTGGATAGAAATGGTAGTCCCAACGCTAGTGCGAGCATCTTTTGCTCGTGCCCAGGAAAAAGAAAAAACGTAAAAATTTAATTAATCCGTAGAAATTAAAATAAGACCATAAAGGTTTTAGATTGATTCATAGCACAAGCGTGACGCTCGCGCTAGCAGGGAGCAAAAAAAATCCCAACAATTGTTGGGATTTGTGAAGTTACATCCTAATTTATTAAAGATTCAAATTTTAGACCCTTATAAACAGCTACTTTCAATGCTTTTGAATAGTTCAAAAGGAAATTTATGGTTTCTGGTTTTGGATTAAATGTATTAGAATTAAGGGGTTTTTCAGTGTAAAGTTTTGCCATTAGCCTGTCATTGTTAGTTAGTTAATACCTCTAACGCCAAGAACATGGATTTATTTTATGGATCCCTTAATTTGTTAAAACAATATTGTGGGTTTCAATTAATTTGCGCAAATTAATTAGTGCATAACGCATACGCCCTAAAGCAGTATTTATACTCACCCCCGTATTTTCAGAAATTTCCTTAAAGCTCATATCGTTATACATGCGCATAATAAGAACCGTTTTTTGTTCTTCAGGTAATTCTTCAACCAAGGCACGGACATCTTCAACAATTTGAGATTGCACGAGTTCCCCTTCAGCATTTAGAGCACCATCGCTTAATACTGAAAATATATCAAAATCGCCGCTATTGTTAAATTTCGGCATGCGATTATTTTTTCTAAAATGATCGATCACTAGATTGTGTGCAATACGCATCACCCACGGTAAAAACTTTCCTTCTTCATTATACTTACCACGCTTAAGGGTACGAATGACTTTTATAAAGGTATCTTGAAAAACATCTTCGGTGACATCGCGGTCAAAAACCTTAGAATAAATAAAACTGTAGAGTCGTTGTTGGTGGCGATTGATGAGAACAGACAAGGACTGTTCATTGCCTTTAATATAATCACTGACGAGGATGGCATCGCTTATTGAATTTGAGTTCATAACATTACTTTTAATAGTACAAAAATGATGTACTGGGTTAAAAAATATAAAAAGTAATGTTATTCTATAAGCGTTTGTTTTAGGTGATAAAAATCAAATATAACAACAATCTGTGGTATATAACAAATTTTTTTTTAATTTTTAACACTAAGAACCCCTAATACAGCTGTACTATTTTTTATAATAATGGTATCTTTACATCCAAATTTGACGCCATAAATGCCATTAGACCTTTCAAAACTAAGTCCAAAAGAACACATTCTAATTAAAGGTGCAAAATTGCACAACCTAAAGAATATAGATGTTGCGATTCCACGGCACAAACTGGTAGTCATTACTGGGCTTTCAGGTTCTGGAAAATCAAGTTTAGCTTTTGACACCTTGTATGCTGAAGGACAACGGCGTTATGTGGAAAGTTTATCTAGTTATGCGCGACAGTTTTTGGGTCGCCTCCACAAACCCAACGTCGAATATATCAAAGGTATTGCGCCAGCTATTGCGATTGAGCAAAAAGTAAACTCTACCAATCCACGATCAACTGTAGGTACTAGCACAGAAATTTATGATTATTTAAAATTAGTTTTCGCACGAATAGGAAAAACGTACTCTCCTATTTCCAATGCTGTGGTCAAGAAAGACACGACTAGTGATGTTATCAATCATATTAAAACATTAAAGATAGGCGAGAAACTTCTGCTTTTGGCACCGATTCATTTGGAAGAGGGACGAACGATGGAGAATAAATTACAAGCACTCCAACATCAAGGTTTCGCACGAATCAAAGTAAAGGATCGTGTTGAGCGCATAGAACACATTGAAGATTTTAAAAAACTTCCAAAAACAATCAGTCTTGTTGTGGATCGGATCATTGTAAAAGACGAAGAGGATTTTTACAACCGCTTAGCAGATGCCGTTGAAATGGCCTTTTTTGAAGGGAAAGGACGTTGTCAAATTGAAAAAATTGACGGTTCTGAAACTCGTGAATTCAGCAATTCATTTGAACTTGATGGTCAAAAGTTTTTAGAACCCAATACCCATTTATTTAGTTTTAACAACCCTTATGGCGCTTGTCCAAAGTGTGAAGGCTATGGTGATGTTATTGGTATTGATGAAAGTCTGGTGATTCCAAACACTTCGCTTTCAATTTTTGAAAATGCAGTATTTCCATGGCGTGGAGACAGCATGAAATATTATCGTGATCAATTGGTGAATAACTGCCATAAATTTGACTTTCCAATTCATAAACCTTATTTTGAATTAGACCCCAAACACCAGCAATTACTTTGGACAGGGAATACTCATTTTATGGGCTTAAATGACTTTTTTGCAGAGCTAGAATCCAAAGCTTATAAAGTTCAAAATCGGGTAATGTTGTCGCGCTATCGAGGAAAAACAAAATGTAGCAGTTGCCACGGAAAACGTTTACGCACCGAAGCCAATTATGTAAAAGTGGGAGGCGCTTCGATAACCGATTTGGTAGAATTATCACTTAAAGATTTAATAGCGTTTTTTAAGACCCTCAAATTAGCGGCAAAAGAAAAAGAGATTGCGAAGCGACTCCTAAAAGAGATTCATAATCGCTTAGGGTTTTTATCGAATGTAGGTCTGGATTATTTAACGCTCAATAGAAAATCAAACACCTTATCTGGAGGAGAAAGTCAACGTATTAATTTGGCGACTTCTTTGGGCAGTAGTCTTGTGGGCTCGATGTATATTTTGGACGAACCGAGTATCGGACTCCATTCTAAAGACACGGAACGCCTTATCAATGTACTAAATGCCTTACGAGATTTGGGCAATACTGTTATAGTTGTAGAGCATGACGAGGCTATTATGGCCGCCGCAGATCATGTCATTGATATTGGCCCTGAAGCAGGCTCCTTTGGGGGAGAAGTCATGGCAAATGGGAGTTATAAAGCCCTTCTAAAAAGTGATACCCTAACGGCACAATACCTCAATGGAACTCTTGAAATTGAAGTTCCTAAAAAACGGAGAACCTCTAAATACAGTGTAATTGTAAAAGGTGCACGAGAACATAATTTAAAGAATATTGATGTTACATTTCCACTAAACATGCTTAACGTTGTTACAGGCGTTTCTGGAAGTGGAAAAAGTACACTTGTCAAACAAATTTTATATCCAGCCTTACTCAAATCAATTGGAGGTTATGGCGAAAAAGCTGGAGAGTTTACAAGTATCGATGGTAAGTTTAGTACTATTAAATTTATTGAATTTGTAGATCAAAATCCGATAGGTCGCTCATCACGTTCCAATCCTGTAACCTATATCAAAGCATACGATGATATTCGTGCCTTATTTTCAAAACAAAAATTAAGTGTTTTAAGAAATTATCAACCTAAACATTTCTCGTTTAATGTGGATGGTGGACGTTGTGACACTTGTAAAGGCGAAGGAGCAGTAACGATCGAAATGCAGTTTATGGCTGATGTCCAACTCCTTTGTGACGACTGTAATGGAAAACGCTTCAAAAAACAAGTGTTAGAAATTAAATTTAATGAAAAGACAATTGATGATGTTCTTACCATGACCATCGATGATGCAATTGCATTTTTTGACACTCACAAGGAGACAAAAATAAAAACAAAACTACAACCGCTTCAAGATGTAGGACTTGGTTATGTAACACTTGGACAAAGCTCTTCGACACTGTCTGGCGGTGAAGCACAACGTATCAAATTAGCGTCCTTTTTAGGAAAAGGGTCTAAAGCAGAAACAGGCTTATTTATTTTTGATGAGCCCACGACTGGACTTCATTTTCATGATATTAAAAAACTCCTAAAATCCTTTAACGCCTTGATTGATAAAGGCCATTCTATACTGGTGATTGAGCATAATTTGGATCTTATTAAATGTGCCGATCATGTAATTGAGTTAGGCCCTGAAGGTGGTGCTAATGGTGGGTATCTATTAGCAGAAGGCACCCCAGAAGCGGTAGCAGAATCTAAGAATTCTTCAACTGGTCCTTTTCTGAAAAGTAAATTGAACTAATTTTATTTTAGAATTTAACACACTGATCTTTAGGTTATTATATATTATCTATAATTTTTGGCATGCTGTTTGGTAATACAAGGTTGAGATTAACTTTTAAAACTTTGTATTATGAGAAATTTATTTTTAACGCTTTTTAGTATCGCCTTATTCGGAACTGTTTCTGCACATACAGATTCTAGTCATTATAATAATGGTAATTCATTTGTATTTAATGAACAAGGCATTGAATTTGCTGTTTTTAAGGATGGTCAATTTGATTTTAATGTACTTCGCTACCGTCAAGCTTCTGCTCGTTTTTCAAACCAAAGCGGAATAAATATAAGTTTCAATACAGGATACGATTATGGAGCATATATTCAATATGATTCATATGGAGCAGTAGTTCAAATTGAAAATACTCCAATATATTATGATTATTATGGTCGTATCAGTCAGGCAGGAAATGTACATGTAAATTATGACTATAGTGGTCGGGTCTCTTGGATTGGAGGGATGCACATAAGTTATGACCATTACAACAATGTGCGCAGAAATGGGTATGTGAATCGTCAGCACCGCTACTATACGCCAAGTGTATGGCATCCATATTATAGAGTACCAAATATTAAATTTTGTGTGCTATTTAATACACCTTACAGAAGACATTATACCCCTGTTAGATACCACTATCAAAGTCCATACAGAAACAATCGACGTCCTAATGTATATAGAAATCAATCGTCTCAAAATAGAGTTGCCAATCGTCGATCTACTCAAAAAGATCGTTATTCTGTAAACCAAGGCTCGAAAAGGTCTGTAAATAACACAACGCGCGCTGTAAACCGTAATACAACAAAAGCAACAACAAATAGATCAAATCGTCGTGTCACAAATACAAATTCAAGATCACGCGTACAGACATCAAAGCAAGTAAAACGTACGAAGCCAGTCATAAAAAATTCAAGAGTTGTTGCACAAAGAACACCTAGAACACGTTCTAGTAATTCCGTAACGCGTCAAAGAAAATAATAATTTAAGTTAGTTAGTAGAAAACTCCGTAGATGAATATCCCACTTCACTTCGGAGTTTTTTTATGTTGAACTTAAAATTTTCTGTGCCAATTGTTGGGTTAATGTTTTGCGACTATACATGTCTAATCCTATTGAATCTACAAACAACTGCTTAGTTTTATAGGCTTCAAAATGTTGCGCTATTTGTGCACGGAGTGGTGTAGCTTCATCATATCTAAAATAGGTTCCCGACCTTGTTTGGTTTATGATTTTCTCAATATCAGAAACATCTGGTCCAATGGCAATTATTGGACGTTTAGAGGCCATATATTCAAATAATTTCCCTGGGATAATGTATTCCGTTTCTTTTGAATCTTCTTCAATTAGTAATAATAGCTGCGTTTTTTTCTGATATTCTAAAAGGGTGTTATGAGGTACATAGCCTCTATTACAAATGTGATTTTGCAATCCAAAACGTTTTAATGCGTCCATCCCCTCTTCGCTAATATTTCCAATTAAATTTAGCTGAAATGCTGTAGCAAAGGCTTCGGATTCTGCTATTAATTCTGATAAAACGCACCATAACACTGAAGGGTTTCGTCCTTCGTGTAAAGATCCAATATGAGATAATGTAAACTTAGAATCTAATGTACTATCGGTAGTAACTTCAAAATCAAACCCATTGGTGAGCACCAGTACTGGAGTGGTGGTTAATTCTAAAAATAGTGTTTTTGTTTTTAGACTAGTCACCACTAATTGATCTGCCGTTTGTAGCACAGCAGCTTCTAATTTTTTATGTTTTTTTTGAGCAAATGAACTTAGTTTTAATTTCTTATGATAGCCTATTTGCGACCAAGGATCTCTAAAATCAGCTACCCATTTTAGAGCATGTTTCTGTTTTAATTGTAATCCGATAAGGTGTAAACTATGAGGTGGCCCTGTGGTAATAATCGTATCAATTTGATGTGCAGTGATATAATCAGATAAAAACGAAACCGAAGGACGTACCCATGAGACTCGTGCATCTGGAATGAAAAAATTCCCTCTAACAAAAAGAAGAAGTTTTTCTAAAACGGATTGTTTTTTAGTATTCGAAATAAGCCCTTTAGACAGGTTTGCAGTTTTGGATTTAGAGAACAATTGCGCCCATTTATAAGGTTCACTAATAGGTGTTTTTAGAACTGTTAAATCTGAATTTATATCTTCCGATAACGACGGGTCTGTTATGGGATAATTAGGGTTTTCAGGACAATAGACAATGGGTTCTATGCGGAAATCGGGTAAATATTTGACAAACTTCAACCAACGTTGAACACCAGGCCCACCGGCAGGCGGCCAATAGTACGTTATGACAAGTACCTTTTTCACAATCGTTTTCTATAAATTAGAAGCCCTTGCCCAAGAATCAACAGTAGCAATAAAATAGTACTCCCTAGGGCGATATTAGAACCTACTCTTACAACTCTAGGGTTAAATGTAAACTCTACTGTATGTGATCCCTTTGGTATTTCTAAACCACGAAGCACATAATTAACATTATAATGTTCAACATCTTCACCATCAATAGTTACGTTCCAACCCTTTTTGTAATACACTTCAGAAAATACAGCAAAACCATCCTCGACAGTTTTGGTTTTATATACGAGATTATTGAGTTTATAATCTACTAGTTTGATGGTGGCAGTAGAATCTTTCACAAAACGTTTGGCTTTCAATTCTGAGGCATTGGCCGTCGCTGTTATTTTTGTATCGATTTTATCGAGAGCTAAAATTTCATCATTTGCAGATTCAAAGGTTTCAATGGCGTTTATGAACCAAGCATTACCGTTCGCTTTTTCATTTTCAAAATACTGCTGCTTACCTTTTTTATCTTGATAAATTACATATTTGGTGTTCAACATATTAAGAACTTCAAAATTAGTTTTATCAATATGGAAATCTTGTAGTTCTTTAAATCGTTGCAATTTTGCCGCATGATACCCTCCTATTGCGTTGTGAAAATAGGATGATTTTGTAGAATTATCAGACCTGTCTAAAACTCTATAATTTGAGGTGTCCTTTAATAATTCTTTATCAATTGTACGAGCTTGATATGGACGATCCACTTTAATTGCCGTTACAAAATTATCGTTGTTCACATAGCGACGGTCCACGCCTACGAGATCAAAAACTAGGGCTATACCCAAAATAATAATGGTGGTGTTTTGAGTTAATTTTTGTTTAAGGTAAGCGAAAATCAAACTGCCTACCGCTAAGACAAACAACAAGGTTCGCAATGCATCCGCAGAGAAAATTTTGCGGCGATCCATTCGTAAAGCGTCTACAAAAGATGCTCCATAGTACTGATTAAATTGGCCATCACTCATGCCTACAAAATCAAATAAACTGTTTTTGAAAATCAAAAATAGTAGTGTTAATCCGGCTACAATACCTAACGATTTTTTTAAGGCTTCAAGCTTAGTTGAAACGCTTATATCTTTATTAAATATTTGTGATAATCCTAGAGTTGCTAAAATTGGAATACAGAGTTCTAAGATGACTTGTATGGAACTTACCGCTCTAAATTTATTATAAAGTGGAATATAATCTATAAAAAAGTTGGTTAGAAATGCTAAATTTTTTCCGTAGGACAACAGCAAAGACATCAACACGCCTGCAATCAACCACCATTTGAAGCGACCGTGATATAAAAATAAGGCCAATACAAAAAGAAAAATCACCACGGCGCCTATGTAAGCGGGAGCTTCCACAATAGGTTGATCGCCCCAATACATAGGAGCTTGTTTGGATTCTTGTAGTGCTTGTAAAGGCGTTGCTCCCAAAGCTCTAAATGCTTTGTAGGTTTCAGAATCTTTTCCAAGGTCTTCTCTGTTTCCACCGCCCATAAATCGAGGGATCAGTAGATTAAACGTTTCTAATTTTCCATAACTGTATTGCGTAACGTAAGCTTTATCCAATCCTGTAGTTTGTGCTTTGGTACTGCCATCAGAATTGATGGTTAGCTCACTCTGTCCACGGGTACTTTCTTTGGCATATTCACTGGTGGCCATTAAACTGGTAGCATTCATCCCAAAAGCTAAAACAGCAGCTAATAAAAGTGTTGTTGATGCCTTAAAAAATGCTGGAAGTTCATTTGATTTAACGGCTTGAATAAGATAAGATAGCCCTAAAATTATAATTAAAAACCCTAAGTAGTAGGTCATTTGTGGATGGTTGGTAACCAGTTCCAATCCGGAAGCTACTGCTGTTAATATAAACCCAAAAAAGTACCGCTTTTGAAAAGTCAAAATAATACCTGATAATACTAGCGGCATATAGGCAATAGCATGGGCTTTGGCGTTATGTCCAACGCCTAAAATAATAATCAAATAGGTGGAAAACCCAAATGCGAGGGCTCCCAAAACAGCGATTTTATACTCTATTTTTAAAACTAATAACAAGATGTAAAACCCCAATAAATATAAAAAGAGGTAATCCGCTGGACGGGGTAAAAACCGAAGCGCTAAATCTAGTTGCTTAATATAGTTGTGAGGATATTTAGCCCCGAGCTGATACGTTGGCATGCCTCCAAAAGCACTGTTTGTCCAATAGGATTCTTGATTGTAAGTGTCTCTGAAATCGATTTGCTGTTTGGCCATCCCAGTGTATTGAACAATATCACTTTGAAGGATTTTTTGTCCTTTCAAAACGGGATTAAAATATAGAATTGAAACAAGGATAAACCCAAAAATCACTAAAAAGTGTGTGCCAAATTGTTTTAAGCTAAGGTTCATCGTATTTCTTATTTATTCAACGTCTTCATAGTCCACATATTCACCAACAGTGTTGTTTGAAGCTTTAGAGTTTGGCATTTTATCAATGCTTATCTCACCTTCCTTTTGGGTCGGTTGTTTTGGAGCGGATTGGTTTCTAAAATGGGCTTCTGCTTTTTTTGCAATGGACTTTACTATAAGAGGCGCAAATAAGCGCATCAAATACTTGAAAATGGTATAGACCAAGATAAAAATTAGGAGCGTTTTCAGCAATCCAATAATAGACGCAGTTTGTAACATCGGTAGATTATTTTTTCAAAAATACAATTCTTATTTTTATTACATAAATTATTGTAAAAAATCATTCACCTTCAAGACAAAAGAGATCAAAAAATCAAGAAATCATTTCTTATTAATTAATAATATAAAAAAAATATGTAGGTTTGAGGAAAGTCTTTATAAATGAAAAATCTATCTACCCCCCTTGCCTTTATAACTCTTTTGTGTATGTGTAACTTTGCGCAAGCACAGTATACTGATGTCATAAACTCCAATCGACCTGGAGCATCTCAAAGTGCGTTTTCTGTTGGAACCAAAGTTTTACAGTTTGAAGTTGGTCCTTATTTGATTAAAGAGAAAAGAACTGTTTTTCCTAGCTATGAAGTTTCAGGGTTTGGAATTGATTTTGCTGCACATTATGGATTTTGGAAAGAAGCTTTAGAATTTAATATTCAAGGAACTTATCAAAATGATACTCAAACATTTTCATCACTTACTACTATTGAAAACAAGCGGTCGAATTTTAAAAACCTCAACGTTGGAGCGAAATATCTAGTGTACGACCCCTATAAAAATAAAGACGACAAACCAAATTTGTATAGTTATCATGCCAATAGGGGCTTCAAGTGGAGCAGTTTGATCCCTGCTGTTTCTGTGGCAGCTGGCGTAAATTATGACACTCCTGACAACCCATACACAGCTGCAACGGTTGAAGGACTTAGTTATAGAGGAGTCGTAATTACTCAGAATAATTTCAATGGTGGATGGGTTTTTATTACAAATTTTATGTTAGACCGCATAGGAAGTGACCAAACTGATTTTCAATATATTCTTACTCTTACGCATTCATTTAATCCTAAATGGGTGGTTTTCGGAGAAACACAAGGCATAAAAAGTGATTTCTATGCTGATAATTTATTTCGACTGGGAGGTGGATATTTGATAAACAAAGACGTACAATTAGATACTGCTATTACTTTAAATACTAAAAATACTCCGTCGGTTTTAAGTCTAAATTTTGGAGCGTCCTATAGATTGGATCGCCATAAGGACAAAGAACAGCCAAATAATGGCACCTCTGCAAAAGCACTAGATAAGCGAAATTCGGGTTCAAAGAAAAGCAGAAAGAAAAGCAGAAAGAAAAAGAATACTAATTTTGATGATGATTAAAGGACTATGATAAGCATTCAAGAAGCACTTTCCAAAACGGAAGTTAAACAATTTGTTAAGTTTCCGTTTTCACTCTACAAAAACTCAAAGTACTGGGTACCTCCAATTATCAGTGAGGAAGCTAAGGTATTTAATAAAAATACCAATCCCGTTCTTCAAGATGCAGATGCTAGACTCTTTCTTGCTTACAAAGATGGCGAGATTGTGGGACGTATTGCGGCCATAATTAATTGGTTGGAAGTCAAAGGTCAAGGGGTTCGTAAAATGCGATTTGGATGGATGGACATGATTGATGATATTGAAGTCACCAAAGCATTAATAGATACCGTTAAATCTATTGGAAAGGCTCAAAATCTAGACTATATGGAAGGGCCTATTGGGTTTTCTAACCTAGATAAGGTTGGTGTTTTGACTTATGGATATGACGAAATTGGCACCATGGTGTCTTGGTATAATCATCCCTATTATGTAGAGCACTTAAATAAATTAAATTTTAAAGTTGAAAAAGAATATCTAGAACATAAACATCAGTTTAGTGATATTCTAATTGCCGACTCTAAACGTCTCGAAAGCGTAATTAAAAAGCGTTACAACTTACACGCATTAAGTTTTAATAAAACTAAAGACTTGATGCCGTATGCAGATAAAATGTTTGACTTATTTAATCAAAGTTATGCATCGCTATCGTCTTTTGTCAAAATCACTGATATTCAAAAGGATTTTTTAAAGAAAAAGTTTTTGAATTTTATTAATCCGGAGTACATTAAATTCGTTGTTGACGAGGCCGATGAACTGGTTGCCTTTGGCGTTGTTATGCCTTCTTTTTCGGAAGCATTGCAAAAAATAAATGGTAGATTGTTTCCTTTTGGGATATATCACATTTTAAAAGCTAAGCAGTCAAAAAAATTGAATTTCTATTTAATAGGCGTTCACCCTGAATTTCAGAAAAAAGGTGTACACTCCATTATTTTTAGCGAGTTTCATAGAACATTCGAAAAGAAAGGAATTTTAGAATGCCGTAGAACCCCTGAATTAGCAGACAATTTAGCAATTCAAAAATTATGGCGAGATTTTAATCCTGTACTCATCAAAAAACGCTGTACATTTAGAAAAGAATTGTGAAACTACTCACCCATTGCTGCAGCTACAGATGCAGAAAGACGCTTATAAATTCCTTTTTCTAAACGTTCTCGTATTACAGAAAATGCTTTTAGTGTTTCATCGACATCTTCCAAAGTGTGCATAGAAGTTGGAATCAATCTTAGTAAGATTAAGCCTTTAGGAATCACAGGATATACAACGATTGAACAAAAAACGCCATAATTTTCACGAAGGTCTTTTACTAAGGCCATCGCTTCAGGAATACTTCCTTTTAAATACACTGGCGTTACACAACTTTGAGTGGTTCCTAGATCGAAGCCACGCTCACGTAAACCAGATTGTAAGGCATTTACAATTTTCCAAAGATTTTCTTTGAGTTCGGGCATGGTTCGAAGCATGTCTAAACGCTTTAAAGCCCCTTTTACCAATTGCATTTGCAAGGATTTTGCAAACATCTGTGATCGTAAATTATATTTTAAATAGTCTATAATTTCTTTGTCAGCGGCGATAAACGCACCTGTACTTGCCATTGACTTTGCAAATGTTGCAAAGTATACATCTATATCGTCTTGAACCCCTTGTTCTTCTCCTGCACCTGCTCCTGTTTTACCAAGAGTTCCAAAGCCGTGAGCATCATCTACTAAAAATCTAAAATTGAATTTTTCTTTAAGTGCCACAATTTCTTTTAACTTTCCTTGTTCGCCACGCATTCCAAAAACACCTTCAGAAATTACCAAAATTCCGCCTCCTGTTTGTTCCGCCATTTTGGTAGCACGCTCCAAGTTTTTCTCTAAGCTTTCAATATCATTGTGTTTGTATGTAAAACGTTTACCCATATGTAAACGAACACCGTCAATAATACAGGCATGAGAATCAACATCATATACGATTATATCATCTTTTGCTACCAAAGCGTCTATTGTTGACATGATTCCTTGGTAACCAAAATTTAAAAGGTAAGTAGATTCTTTACTAACAAATTCCGCTAATTCATTTTGAAGTTGTTCATGAAGAGACGTATGTCCAGACATCATTCGCGCTCCCATTGGATAGGCAGATCCAAAGTCATTAGCAGCTTCAGCATCTACTTTTCTCACCTCAGGATGATTTGCGAGTCCTAAATAATCATTTATACTCCAAGTTATTACATCTTTGCCTTGAAATTTCATACGATTAGAAATCTGTCCTTCTAATTTTGGAAATACAAAATAGCCTTCAGCTAAACTTGCCCATTTCCCTAATGGGCCTTTATCTTTATAGATTTTATCAAATAAATCTCTCGTCATAATTCAGTGTTAGTTTGCATTACAAAATTATACAATAATATTATGAATACATAATATTTAAGACACTTATGAAAAAGTCTTGAATGTGTTACAAAAATAAATTATTTAATAAATTCGATGCTTTTGGCAGATGATTGATTTTGCGCATCAAAAAACCCTTGATCTTCCATCCACTGATCATTATAAATCTTACTCATATAGCGCGAGCCATGATCTGGAAAAACAAGAACTACTAAGTCTGTAGATTTAAATTCGTTAGTCTCTTGAAGTTGTTTAACGGCTTGTACAACAGCACCTGAAGTATACCCAACAAACATACCCTCTGTTTTAGATATTTCTCTAGCGGTATGTGCGCTATCTTCATCATTCACCTTTACAAATTTATCAATAAGATCGAAGTCTGTAGCGGAAGGAATTAAATTTTTACCAAGACCTTCAATGCGGTAAGGATAGATTTCATTAGGGTCCAACTCACGGGTTTCGTGGTATTTTTTTAGAACAGAGCCATAAGCATCCACGCCAATTATTTTGATGTCTGGGTTTTGTTCTTTTAAATACTTTGCAGTTCCAGAAATTGTACCTCCAGTTCCACTACAGGCTACCAAATGCGTGATTTTACCTTCGGTCTTGTTCCATATCTCTGGACCAGTACTTTTATAATGCGCCTCCAAATTTAGGCTATTAAAATATTGATTAATATAAATAGAACCTTCGGTTTCTTTGTGCAATCGTTTGGCAACTTCGTAATAGGATCTTGGATCATCAACACTGACGTTAGCAGGGCAAACATATACTTTTGCACCCATACTTTTTAGCATATCGATCTTGTCTAATGAAGACTTAGAGCTCACCGCTAACACACATTTATAGCCTTTGATAATACTGACCATAGCAATGCTAAATCCTGTATTACCAGAAGTTGTTTCAATGATGGTATCTCCAGGTTTGAGTATCCCTTTTCTTTCTGCTTCCTCAATAATATGAAGAGCAATACGATCTTTAGAAGAATGTCCAGGATTAAAAGAATCTAGCTTGGCAATATAGCTTCCAGGAAACCCAGAAGTGACTACATTTAACTTAACCAGTGGAGTATCACCCACTAATTCCAATACATTATTAAATATTAATTTTTCTTTTTTTACCAAACCTAGTTTTCAAATTAAAGTCGTTTACAAAACTACAATTTTATTTCTAATCTATTTTGAAATTGATTCTAGATCTAATAAAAATGCATACTCAGCTGCCACTTCTTTTAAGGCTTCAAAACGCCCAGAGGCACCACCATGACCAGCTTCCATATTCGTCTGAAGATAGAGTTGAGCCGTGTTATTATTTTGAGCTCTTAAACGCGCAACCCACTTAGCTGGCTCCCAATATTGAACTTGAGAATCATGCAATCCTGTCGTCACGAGCATATTTGGATATAATTTATTTGCGACATTGTCATAGGGAGAATATGATTTCATATAGTCATAAGACTCTTTTTCGTTTGGATTCCCCCACTCGTCATACTCTCCAGTTGTAAGTGGAATACTATCGTCCAACATCGTTGTAACAACATCTACAAAAGGTACTTGAGCTACGACGCCGTTGTACAATTCTGGAGCTAAATTTATAATAGCGCCCATCAAAAGGCCTCCAGCACTTCCACCCATCGCATAATGATGTTTGGCAGAGGTGTAGTTTTCACTGATTAAATATTTTGAACAGTCTACAAAATCTGAAAAGGTGTTTTTCTTTTTAAGTAATTTTCCGTCTTCATACCACTGACGTCCCAAATACTCTCCTCCTCTAATATGTGCTATTGCAAAGATGAATCCGCGATCTAAAAGACTCATTCTAACCGTAGAAAAATAAGGATCAATTGTACTACCATAAGACCCATAAGCATATAGTAACAAAGGCGTTTCGGATGATTTTTTTGTATCCACACGGCGAATTAATGAAATTGGGGTTTTTGTCCCATCTGCAGCTGTAGCCCATAACCGTTCCGATGTATAATTTTCTTTTTTAAATTTTCCACCTAAAACTTCTTGCTCTTTTTTAATGGTTTTTGATTTGGTCTCCATATCAAAATCGATGACAGAAGATGGTGTGGTTAAGGACTGATAGCCATACCTTAAAATAGTCGTATCAAAATCAATATTGGTAGAGGTATATGCAGTATAGGTTTCACTTTCGAAAGGAAGATAGTAGCTATCTGTACCGTCCCAACGTTTGATATGAATCTGATTTAGACCGTTTTCACGTTCTGACACAACCAAAAAATCTTTAAAAATTTCTATATCTTCTAGTAAAACGTTTTCTCGGTGTGGAATCACGTCCTTCCAATATGTTTTTTCAGTTTGTGTTTCCGAGGTTTTTGAAAGTTTAAAATTTTGAGCTCCGTCAGCATTGGAAACCACATAAAACGAATCTTCGAAATGCGAAATCCCATACTCTAATCCGCGAGTTCTTTCTTGAAACACTTTAAAATTGCCATCTGGAGTATCGGCATTTAAAATTTGAAACTCTGATGTTAAAGTACTATAACTGCCAATTACCAAATATTTATTGGATTTTGTTTTATAGACACTTACTCCAAAAGTATCATCAGTTTCCTCAAAAATCAATGTATCTAATTTCGGGTCTGTATCTAATTTATGTTTATAAATCGCTTCTGAACGCAGTGTAGTTTCGTCCTTAAGGGTATAAAACAAGGTTGTGTTATCATTTGCCCACGTGCTTCCTCCCGTAGTATTTGAAATTTCTTCTTTAAAAATTTTATTAGTTTTTAAATCTTTGATATGAAGTCCATATTGACGTCGACCTGTCGTATCAATGCCATAAGAAATCAACTCATTATTTGGGCTGATATTCATACCAACAAGTCTAAAATAGGTATGGTCTTTGGCCATTTCATTACAATCAAACAAGAGTTCTTCAGCAGCTTCTAGGGTTTCTTTTTTTCGTGTGTAGATTGGATAATCTTTTCCTTTCTCGTACTTAGTAATGTACCAATAACCGTTATATTTATAGGGAACCGAACTGTCATCTTCTTTAATTCTAGACTTCATTTCCTTAAATAAATCCACTTGAAAATCTTTAGTATCCGCTGTATGGGCATTATAATAATCGTTTTCTTTATTGAGATAGTCAATCACTTCTGGATTTTCTCTGTCGTTTAACCAATAAAATTCATCAACGCGCACATCGTCATGGATTGATAAGTTTTTAGGGATTTGTTTTGCTAGCGGAGCATTTGGTAATTCTGACATTGATTTTTTAGTCTTAGTTTCACAAGAAAAAAGTGAGCTTATTAAAATTAAAGAGAGGAGATTGTGTTTCATAATACTTGAGGTTAAATTACAATTTATAAACATACAAAAAATAAATTAAGACTTCCGTAATAGTTCTAAAAGTCTAGTATGCATCGCATCGGTATAGTCTAGGTGTGTGACCATTCTAAGTTTACCACTTCCCATATCACTTACAAGGACATCATGAGCTTTTAAATGGTTTAAAAATAAGGTTTCAGGAATACTCGAATTTAATTTGAATATCACAATATTAGTTTCTACGGGTTCTACACTAGAAACCGCTTCCAAGTGTTGAAGTACGCCAGCAATATCCTTCGCTTTTTGGTGGTCATCTTTTAAGCGATCAAACTGATGATCCAAAGCATAAGATGCAGCAGCAGCGAGTGCTCCTATTTGGCGCATACCACCACCCAACATTTTACGAATGCGAAGGGCTTTATTCATGAGTGCTTCATCACCAACCAACATAGAACCGACTGGAGCGCCTAAACCTTTACTAAAACAAACGGAAATTGTATCGAAAATCTCGCCATAATGAAGTGTATTTTCAGATTTGGCAATCAGTGCGTTCCACAAACGAGCCCCATCTAAATGAAGACCTAATTTATGAGTATCGCAAACCGTGCGGATTTTTAAAATTTCATTAAAATCCCAACAGGCACCGCCCCCTTTATTGGTGGTGTTTTCTAGGGTTATCAAAGAGGTTAACGGGCTATGATAAAAATCAGGAGGATTGATCGCTGCTTCGACTTGTGCTGCTGTCATCATTCCGCGATGTCCGTCTACCAAACTGCAAGAGACACCGCTATTAAAAGAAACGCCCCCACCTTCATAATTGTAGACATGAGCATATTTGTCACATATCAATTGTTCTCCTGGTTGTGTATGTAATTTGATTGCTGTTTGATTCGCCATCGTTCCTGATGGAAAAAACAAAGCTTTTGGCTTCCCAAAAAGCGCAGCGACTCGAGTTTCTAAGGCATTAACTGTTGGATCTTCGGCATAAACATCATCGCCCAGTTTGGCAGACAACATGGCATCTAACATTCCTTCTGAGGGTCTTGTAACAGTATCGCTTCGTAAATCTATTTGCATGAATTTTATTGGTTAGGCTATAATTTTGTTATGGATCTTTTTTCGTTGAAATCAGCCGTAATCTACAAAATATACTTGATTTTGACTCAAAACCTCAAGTAATAATAGTAGTTACATCTATAAAATCATTCCTAACACAAAATTATATTTTATGGTTAAATAAGTTATTGTATTTTAGTTAAAATTATCGTTTTTTGAATCTACCTTTTGAACCTTATTTTTTTGGACATCAAATAAATATTCATCTCATTTTAGAATATTTAGCGTTCTTTTTAGCGTTTAGATTTTATGTAGTTTTAAGAGGGAAAAAAGATACCATTTCTTCAAAAAATAGACTTTCTATCATTCTTGGCGCCGCAGTAGGTGCTTTAATAGGCTCGCGGTTTATTGGTTTTTTAGAAAACCCTTTAATGGAAATTTCTAATGAAACTATTATTCAAATTTTAAACACTAAAACTATTATGGGTGGGTTATTTGGAGGCTTGCTAGGAGTTGAACTTGTAAAAAAACGAATTGGAGAAAAAAATTCTTCTGGAGATTTATTTGTCTTTCCCATAATTTTGGGGATTTTCATTGGCCGTATTGGTTGTTTTCTTTCTGGAATAAAAGAGTTTACCTATGGTAGTGAAACTAACTCTGTTTTCGGAATGGACTTAGGAGATGGCTTGTTAAGACACCCAACATCATTATATGAATTAATGTTTTTGGTACTACTTTTTTTAGGGTTAAAACAGATTAAAAATAAGTTCACTTTAAAAAATGGAGAACTCTTTAAGCTCTTTATGCTTGTTTATTTTGCATTCCGTTTTCTTATTGAATTTCTAAAGCCTAATGTCTTTTTTACTTTCGGTTTAAGTTCTATTCAAATATTATGTGTAATTTGTTGGCTGTATTATTCCAAATTTATCGTTAAAAACCTAAAAAATGCCTCTAAAAAATTACACCTACTATGATTTTACTTTAAGTCTATGCCCAGAATGTTTAAAACGTGTGGATGCGAAAATTGTATTTGAAAACGAAAATGTTTACATGCTAAAACGTTGTAATGAACATGGCAACTCTAAAGTCCTTATCGCAGATGACATAACGTATTATAAAAATATAAGAAACTATAACAAATCTTCTGAAACACCACATACCTTCAATACACAAACAGACTATGGGTGTCCTTACGATTGTGGTTTGTGTCCAGATCATGAGCAACATTCCTGCTTGACGGTTATCGAGGTTACCGATCGTTGTAATTTGACCTGCCCAACATGTTATGCAGGCTCCTCTCCTTCTTACGGAAGGCACCGTACTTTGGAGGAAGTTAAAGCGATGTTAGATACCATCGTAAAAAATGAAAAAGAACCCGATGTCGTACAAATTTCTGGTGGGGAACCCACAATTCACCCTCAGTTTTGGGAAATTATGGATTATGCGAAATCACTTCCTATTCGACATTTAATGCTTAATACAAATGGTATTAAAATAGCCAACGATTTTGAGTTTGCTAAACGCTTAAAAACATATACTCCAGATTTTGAAATCTATTTACAATTCGATTCTTTTGAAAATTCTGTATTACGTGAATTAAGAGGCGCAGATTTAAATCATATTCGGAAAAAAGCTCTTGAAAATCTAAATACATTAAACCTATCAACAACCCTAGTTGTAACACTTCAAAAAGGATTAAATGATGGCGAAATTGGGAAAATAATTGATTACGCTTTAAAGCAAAAATGTGTAAGAGGCGTTACACTACAACCCACACAAATAGCAGGAAGACTCGATAATTTTAATCCAGAAACGGATCGAATGACGCTTACAGAAGTACGCAGAAAAATAATGGAGCAAACGGATGTTTTTAATTCAGATGATTTGTTACCCGTGCCCTGCAATCCAGATGCTTTGGTTATGGGGTATGCACTAAAGTTAGGCGAAGAGACCTTTCCTTTAACACGATTTATTAATCCCAATGATTTGTTAGATAATAGTAAAAACACCATTATCTATGAGCAAGATGAACAACTACAAGATAAAATGATTGAATTGTTTAGTACAGGAAACTCGGTGGAGGTTGCTGAAGAAAATTTAAAATCTATTATGTGTTGTTTGCCAAATATTGATGCTCCAAACTTAGGCTATGACAACTTGTTTAGAGTAATTATTATGCAGTTTATAGATGCTTATAATTTTGATGTACGTGCCATTAAAAAATCTTGTGTACACATTGTAGATAAAGACAATAAAATCATACCTTTTGAAACGATGAATCTGTTTTATAGAGATGATAAAAAAGAACGACTTAAAGAGTTAAGAAATGAAAGTGTATAACAATTAAAATAGTAGAAAATATGAATTTTGAGGGATTGTTTTTAATGATTGTATTAATAATGGTTGCACCAGCAATCCTTTTATTTATTATTGCGATCATTTTAAAATTAAAAAATAAAAAGAAAGCCGCAAAAATATTATGGATATTAGGGGTTGTTTATTTAATAATTAGCTTCGGCATCTGTGGAACTCTTATGATGAATTAAAAACGCATACTGTCAACTCAAGAGCTCATTTTTATTTTTATTTAAAAATTAGATATAAAACTACATATTATTTTAATTCTATGCTATTAATTCTATTTTTGTAATTCGAAACTACACTATGATAACACACGATCACATAAAAGATCTTTTTGAGCGTCTTGGAGCGTTAAGGAGGTATCTTTGACTTAGATGCCAAACGCATCGAAATCCAAAATGAAGAAGAAAAAACATTTTCACCTGATTTTTGGAACGATTCAAAAGCAGCAGAGCTGCTCATGAAATCTCTACGAGTTAATAAAAAATGGCTAACCGATTTTGAAAAAGCACAAACCTATTCCGAAGAGCTAGAAGTTTTGTTTGATTTCTATAAAGAGGGGGACGCCACTGCTGAAGAAGTCGAAAAACAATTTGAACTCGCCGCTAGTTTCCTAGAAGATATAGAATTCAGAAATATGCTTTCTGAAGAAGGCGACAGCCTTAGTGCAGTGTTGCAAATTACAGCGGGTGCTGGAGGTACCGAAAGTTGTGATTGGGCAAATATGCTGATGCGTATGTATGTCATGTATGCGGAGAAAAATAATTTCAAAATCAAAGAACTAAACCTGCAAAATGGCGATGTTGCTGGTATCAAAACGGTGACACTTCAAATTGAAGGTGACTTTGCTTTTGGATGGTTAAAAGGCGAAAACGGCGTGCATCGTTTAGTGCGAATTTCTCCTTTTGACAGCAATGCCAAACGGCATACAAGTTTTGCGTCTGTATATGTATATCCGCTTGTCGATGATACCATTGAAATTGACATCAATCCTGCTGACATTGAAATCACTACCGCACGGTCTAGTGGCGCCGGCGGTCAGAACGTGAATAAAGTAGAAACGAAAGTACAACTGACCCACAAACCTTCAGGGATTCAAATTTCTTGTTCAGAAACACGTTCACAACACGATAACCGTTCGAGAGCAATGCAAATGCTGAAATCTCAGTTGTATGAAATTGAACTCAAAAAACAATTGGCACAGCGTGAAGATATTGAAGCTGGAAAAATGAAAATTGAATGGGGCAGTCAAATTAGAAATTATGTCATGCATCCGTACAAACTTGTAAAAGATGTACGCACAGCCAAAGAAACGGGGAATGTTGACAACGTGATGAATGGAGACATCACCCCTTTCCTAAAAGCGTATTTAATGCTTATGGGGCAAAAAGAAAAATCGGACACTTTATAGTACCCTTGCAAAAGCTGGAGTACGAATACTAAAATGTTCGATTTTTTTTT
>TARA_B110000037_G_scaffold38883_1_pt1 | contig 32976 bp, 28 predicted proteins | sample TARA_B110000037 | Tara Oceans TARA_B110000037 (sample SAMEA4397196) | marine metagenome | biome: Polar Biome; feature: [MIX] marine epipelagic wind mixed layer (ENVO:01000061); material: water (ENVO:00002006), including particulate matter (ENVO:01000060) such as... | depth 10-100 m | reverse complement strand
CCCCGGCCACCCAAAGCACGGCTTTTCCAAAGCGCTTGAAGCGCCGGGGGTTGAGCTCCACGCCCGAGGCGAAAACCAGAAACACCAGCCCGAGCTCCAACATGTCCGCCGCGCCATCGCCGCCGATCTCAATTTCCTTCGGAGCAAGCCCCGCAAGACTCAGGCTCATCCCCGCACCGATCAGAATGGGAATCGATGGCAGCCGAAAGTATCTCGCCAGCCCGTAGGCAACGGCAGCGGTCGCAAGCAAGAGAGCAAAGGCATTCATTTCAGCACCTCCATTTCTTTCAGTATCGCGAGTTGCGCCTTCACCCCGTCGACCTTGGAGACCATCAGGTAATCCGCCTCAAGATCGAGCAAGTTTTCCACCACCGAAAAATCCACGACATGGATCGCGCAGGAAGTTCCTGTGCTCTTGCAGCGGTAGGCGAGCAGGTCATTCACCTCCTCAATTTGTAGAGCAGAAACAAGCAGCTTCGCACGCTGATAGCCCGCCTCCTCCAGAACGGAAAGATAGCCCACGCTGCCGAAAAGTTTTCTACCAGGCAGGTCTTCGAGCTTATTCGGATCGGTGTCCACCGCGAGCACATCCTCGCCTTTCGTAACCAGTCTCCGGACAAGCTCTCGCCCTAGCGTGTTCATTCCTACGACGACCACGTGCCCACTGAGGTGCTCACCGGCGTGGACGATCTGCGCCGTTATCTCCGGCTTTCCATCGAGAAACTTGAATCGTAAAAACCCCGTCCTAAGCACCCACGCATACAGACCGTGACTCTGAATGATCATGTAGGAGGAAACGGCGATCGTCACAACCCCCACCAGCGCGGAAACTAGAAGTATCTCCCCACCGATCAGCCCCTTGCTCATCGCCAACCCAGCGAGGATGAACGAAAACTCGCTGGTCTGCGCGAGTGTCGTCCCGGTCAGGAACGCCGTCTTTCTGCCGTATCCCAGAAGCCCCAGAATTCCCAGAAACATCAACGGTTTCCCGATCAGGACGAAGGTGGAAAGCGCAAGCACCGCCCCGATCTGATCCGTCGCACCGCCCAGATCAATTCGTATCCCGAGGGTCACAAAAAACACCGCGACGAAAAAATTCATCAGCGGATGCACCCGCCGGCGGAGATCCTCATTGTAGGGCAGCTGCGCCAAGCTCATCCCCGCAAGGAACGCCCCAATCTCCAGCGAGAGGTGAAATACATGCGCGCCGAAGACCATCAGAAAGCACCAGGAAAGCGCCCACACCAACAGCACCTCGGGCGATCTCGCGGCCCATTTAAAAGCTTTGGGCAAAAGGTATTTCGAAGCCACCAAAGCCACCACCAGCAGCACCGCCATACCACCGAAAGCTTTGAGCAAACCCATTCCGATCGTCCCCGCATCCATCGCCTCGCCAGCCCCCGACATCCCCGCGAGGAAGGTCAGCAACATGATTACCACCAGATCCTGCACCAGCAAAACCCCAACTCCGATCCGACCGTAAAGGCTCTCCAACTCGCCCTTTTCCTCGAGTAGTTTCACCACCACCACCGTGCTGCTGAACGTCAACGCCATCGCGAGGAAGGTCGCCTCCATCAGCCCGAACCCAAGCGCCGCACTGATCCCGAATCCAAGCAGCGCCGTCAGTCCGACCTGCACAGAACCGGCGATGAGCGCCACTTTCCCGACATCCTTCACCTTGCCAATACTCAGCTCAAGTCCCACCAGAAATAGCAGCAACGCGATCCCCGTCTCGGAAACCAGCTCCAGCCCTTCCTCCATCTCCACCAGCCCCAGCACCGGCCCGAGCAGGATCCCGCAAAGCAGATAGACCACAATCGCAGGCATCCGCACCGCCCGTCCAACGGTCACCAGAACCGCCGCACTGACGGCAATAACCCCCAAATTTCCCAGAAATCCCATTTGCCCCATCCGCAAATATAACTATCTCCTCACCCGCCTACAAACAATCCCAATCACAACCGGAGGAGCTGACACCAGTCTACCTCTCGAAAAAAACCTACCCCGCTCTGCGTCCCTTTGCGACCACTGCGGCTCTGCGGTAATAAATTCGATTCGAACTGCACGTTGTAGGTTAAAATAACCATCTCATTTGAGGTTTGAACTTTAAGGCGTAAAGTTTAGACCTCACGCCATGCCCCGCCCCGACAATCGCGCAGACGACCAACTCCGCCCTATTTCCTTCCACCCAAACGTCGCCCCGAACGCCACCGGATCCGTCCTGGTTTGCTTCGGCGATACCCGCGTCATCTGCTCCGCAACCATCGAAGACGGCGTCCCCGGCTGGATGCGCTACCAGAAAATCTCCGGCGGCTGGCTGACGGCAGAGTATTCCATGCTCCCCTACTCCACCCACGACCGGAAATCCCGCGACATTTCTCGTGGAAAACTCGACGGTCGTTCCTCTGAAATCCAGCGACTCATCGGCCGCTCCATGCGCGCTGTGGTCGACCTCCAGAAGATAGGCCAGCGAACCCTCTGGATCGATTGCGACGTCCTCCAGGCAGATGGCGGAACCCGCACCGCATCCATCACCGGAGCCTGCGTCGCCACCGCCATCGCCTTCAACCGGCTGATGGCCGAGGGCAAAATTAAAGACTTCCCTCTGAAAAAACTCGTCGCAGCCGTTTCCGCAGGTGTTTACGAAGACACCCCAGTGCTCGATCTGAATTATCCGGAGGACAAAGCGGCCACGGTTGATTTCAACATCGTCATGACCGAGGCGTTGGAATACGTCGAAGTCCAAGGCGCGGGAGAAGAGGCGGTCTTCACCAAAGCCCAGATGGATGCCATGCTGGAACTTTCCTCCAAAGGCATCTCAGAAATCTTCTCCCTACAGAAAGCCGCGATTATCAATGCCGACAAGGCAGAACCCGTTGATTTCGCCTCGCTCCTCTCTACCTTCAAAAAATAAGGAGCAGGGACAGGAATGCCCCTGCCACACGTAAAGTCACCGCCATGAAACCATCATTCTGCTTACTCCTAGTCAGCATTAACACCTGCTTTGCTGAAGATCTGGCAAATCCTCAGTTCCTTCCGACCACGAAGGCGATCCACGAAAAGATCGTGGCAAATCCAAACCCAGCGAAAGATGGGATGGAAGCCTACACGGAAACCATCCCCCTCGCCGAGGATGCCACCATCGATCTGATCCCCATTCCGGCAGGAACTTTTAAAATCGGATCCGTAGACACCGAAGTGGGTCACCAACCGGACGAGACTCCAGTCAAAGAGGTGACCATCGAGCCTTTCTGGATGGCCAAACTCGAAACCACCTGGAACCTCTACCGCCCTTTCATGGAAAATGGGATGGCTAGAAACAAGGACGGCACTCTGAACCGGGATGCCGATCTCTACACATCCGAGGCTCCGGAGATGAAAGAGGGTGAAACACTCATCGATACGGTCACCCAACCAACTCCACCCTACATGCCGATGCACTTTTCCATGGGTGACGGCTACTCGAAGGACTACCCCGCGATTGGGATCACCTACCATGCGGCGAACAAATTCTGCGAATGGCTCTCCGCACAGACCGGGCGTTTCTACCGACTCCCGACCGAGGCGGAATGGGAATACGCCTGCCGCGCCGGCACCACGACTGCCTACTCCTTTGGCAATGATCGCGCGCAACTCGGGGAATACGCATGGTTCGCGGACAACTCTGAATTCCAATACCAAAAGGTCGGGACGAAGAAACCAAATCCCTGGGGCTTGCATGACATGCACGGAAATGTCGCGGAACTGACCCTCGACCAATACCTACCCGACGCCTACGCGAAGCTCGGGGACAAGACCGTAAACCCATGGAATCCACCCGTCACCCGCCACCCAACCGCCTTCCGTGGTGGCCATTGGGACGCCGATTCTGAAATGCTCCGCTCCGCAACCCGTGGCCAGACCTCGGCCGACCTAAAGATCCAGGATCCACAAATTCCAAAATCCATCTGGTACTACACCGACGCCCCGTGGCTCGGCTTCCGCATCGTCCGCCCGCTCAAGACCCCCACCGCCGAGGAAATGCACAAAGCATGGAACCAAGGTCCCGGCGAAGCTGAGTAGCTGCCGCGTCCCGCAGCAGGCCGTATAAGAGCCGTCCCGCTCAAACTCTGCAGACCCCGTTTGAGAACCGAGGCAATGCCCTCCTCACTAGCTAGGAGGATGGGAAAGCCGGTATCCACAACGCCCACAGCGGTGGTGCGTGGTGCCTAGATCTAGGCCGAGTACCGTCTCCGAGCTTAGGGAATCCTGAAGATTTTCCTGTTCGATGGGTCTTTCGCAAGCTGTCCGGAGCGAAAGCCTTTCACATCAATCACATTGTACGGCGAATACGGGCTAATCACTCGGTCGCGTATCGCCAGTGCGCACGGCAACGGGATACTCGTCGCGTATCGGTCGACTCTCAGCTTCCAGTTGACGCTGAGCTTCCGGTTGGAAACCTTCAGACTCGACCGGGTATCCAGACCCGCGAATCCAAGGACCTCTACGAGCTTTATCGCGACGAGATTTATCGCGAATGTCAGGGCTTTTGGAAGGACCGGCGGTGTCCTGACCGGAGCCGTCACGAGCCGCTGCATCCTGTTCTGACGGGTGAACCAGAATCGGTTCACAGGAAACCACTAGAAGCGCGGCACCAAGTGCGGTTGTGATTTGGAGTTTGGTCATATGATTGCTAGCAACTTACTTTTGAGGTGGGGAGCTTGAAGGGCACTGCTGAGAGGATCTGTAATTGGGGCAGGCAGCGTCCGCCGGAGTCCGTGAGAAAAACCGGTCCGTCATCGTCGAGGGTGAAATATGTTTTCATGGGGAGTTACGGGGGATTCGTTAAAGCTAAAATTCTGAAATGAAGAAGCTTCCGCAGAACGCCGGGATCGGGCGGAATCCGCAGGCTTCAGATCGCTCTACACTCGGCGCGAGCATAGCTTTCTAGGCAGCTTTGCCAATAATCATTTTGGCCGTCGATTTTTAAACTTCGCCGGGCGGCTCAGATGTATACGAGAACCATGGTGCGAGCGTTCTCCAATTGAATTTCAGTGGCCTGTATGTCGGGCTTTGATCTGTAAAATGATACCATGTGTCTTGGCATCACATTTCTTCGAGTTCTTTCAACTTTCTCGCGTGGCTTCCATCCTTTCCGCCACCTATTAAGCGACTAACAACTCCGATTTCCGTGAGGCAATAAAACTGCACCAATCACGCCTGACTCATTTTATATAACTTCCACCTTGAATTCCACCCCCCCTGACTCATGGTATTCCTAATCGTCATGAAACATTCATTCACCTCCCTCGCCATCGCGGCTTTCGCGCTCACCGCAGCCCTCCCCACCCGCGCCGATCTTCCTATGCTGAAAGAAGAGCCCTGGCTCGGATCTTTCATCGCCTTCAAGGATCGCGGCGCACGCTTCCTCCTTAGCTCCAAGGGCAACAGCATGTTCGAACCTCTCAAGCGAGATGGCAAACCCATCGCCGTCACCAACCCCGTGAAGGTCAAGTTCGATATCATCGAGACCCTCCCCGACGGAAAAACTGTCCGCAAGAAGATCGATGACGACTTCTACACCAGCGACAGCCCCGCCGTCCTCGACCCCAAGGAACCCGTCACCATCCGCGGCACCATCACCGGCGACGCAAAATTCGAGATCACTGTCAGCGAGGACAAGGGAGCAGTCTGCCTCTCCGGTCGCATCACCGACAAGGGCAGCTTGAAAAACCCTCTTCACCTCGCCATCTCCATCGATTTTCTCCCCTACAAATACAGCAGCGGCGGCGACACCGATGAACAGAAGAAGAAGTTCAAGAAAAAAGCCCGGCGCGACGAGATCCGCCTCGATCTCGACAACCGCGAGCGAAGCAAGCTCGACTTCCTCGACACCATGAACCCCGCCAAGGAGATCAAGGACGGCTTCATCGCCGCCGAAGTCCGCACCAAAGGCTACGGAGGCCTCCGCTGGAACCTCACCGCCTCGGAGAATTCCAAGCTCCGATTCGAGGACAAGGGCGAGCGCCCACTCTATGAAGGCTTCTCCATCTACTGGACTATTAACGAAGGCGCCGACCCCGCCGCCGAGAAATTCTCCATCAAACACAACTAATGCCCACTTCCTGCCCGACCGCTGAGCGGGATCTGATGGCACTATATAAATGGGGTCAGGAATAAATTGATCTGGAGTTTCGAAGTCAGTTTGGGCATCACTTTGCTATGAAGATCTCCTACAAGACTCTCGCCGGGAAAGTGACCAAGACCGATTTATTGGTGGTGTTATCAGCGAAAGGAAAGAAGCCGAAACTGCCGAAGGATGTTACAATTTCGGAGAAGGTTCTTTCATCGTTTGGAGGAAAAACCCGGGAGGCCCGTTTTACGGATGCCATCGATGGGCCGGCGGAGCGGGTTTTAATGATAGGGTTGGGAGAAGGAAAAGAAGTAGATCCCGAAACGGTTCGGAGGGCGGCGGCGATTGCGGTGAAGAAGGCTGAAAAAACGGACGCGGAGTCGGTGACTTTTTGGGTCGATTCTCTCGACGAAAAGCAGGCCGGAGTGCTGGGTCAGGCTTTGACCGAAGGTGCGGTAATGGGAGCGTATCAATTGAATGACTTTAAAAGTGATCCCAAGAAGATCTCTTTGAAAAAAGTTGTGATTCAAGCTTCGGCGGATTTCAAAAAGGGAGCGAAGCGGGGTGAGATCACGGGTGGTGGTAATGTCTTTGCGCGGCGCTTGCAGGATACTCCGGCGAATAAGATGCGGCCGCGGGATATGGTGGCGGAGGCTCGTAAAATCGCGAAAGGATCGTCTAAGGTGTCGGTCAAAATTCTCGATGAGAAGGAAATGGAGAAGTTGGGAATGGGGTCCTTGCTTTCGGTTTCGCGCGGCTCATCTGAGCCTGCCTATTTGATCCATCTCACTTACAAGCCGGCCAAAAAAGCGAAGCGGAAGATCTGTTTTGTGGGCAAGGGACTGACTTTTGATTCGGGTGGTATTAGCATCAAGCCCTCGGCGCGGATGGATGAGATGAAATACGACATGTCCGGGGGCGCGGCGGTGCTGGGAGCGTTTCATGCACTCGCGGCACTGGATCCGGATGTCGAAGTTCACGGGCTGGTTCCGACCTCGGAGAACATGGTGGATGCAAGTGCGGTGAAGCCGGGCGATATTGTGACCGCGAGCAATGGCATGACGATTGAGGTACTCAATACCGACGCGGAAGGGCGTTTAATTTTGGCGGATGCGCTTGCTTATGCCGATAAGACGATCAAGCCGGATGCGATGATCGATTTGGCGACTTTGACCGGTGCGGTGGTGGTGGCATTGGGCCACGAGCTGACCGGGGTAATGGGGAATGACGAGCCGCTGATTCAGGCTTTGGTTGATTCAGGCAAGACAACCAGTGAAGCCGTGTGGCCTCTGCCTATCATTGATTTCCACAAGCAAGACATGAAGGGCGCAGTCGGTGATTTGAAGAACATCGGAGGAGCTGGAACGGGCGCGGGATCATCGACAGCGGGAGCCTTTCTTTCCAACTTCGTGGGGAAGACTCCGTGGGCTCACCTCGACATTGCCGGGACGGCTTGGGGTGCGACTGATCGCGACTATCAAGGAGGATCTTGGGGGACGGGCGTGGGAGTACGGCTTTTGCTAGACTATGCGGAAAAGCAGTAGGAAAGTTTGAAACGCTAACTCTTCGGTCTTGGAGACACCTAAACCTCGATTACTGCTAAGAATTACGCAGCTCAAGGTCACTCGGTGGCTGCATATTATTCCTTCCCGCGCTTGTTCTTTTTTTTCGAATCGCGAGCTGCATTGGGATACTTCGGGGCACCTCCACCGTAGGGCATGGCATCGAAATCAAAACCAGCTCCGCCTGTACGGCGGGGGGGTCGCCGGCAGCTTTCAGTTCGGCGGTGAGTTGGTTAGAGGTCTGTTTGAGCTGATCCGCGTAGGCTGCGTCGCCAGCAACATTGTGCAACTGATGGGAATCCTTTTTCAAATCGAAGAGCTCATCGGCTGGACGTTTGGCGAAGCACCATTGGTAGGCCTGACGATGCGCCTCGTCTTTGTCTTTGTTGTCGATGATGTAGCTCTTGGTCGGACCGTTGTCGGTATCGGCGTACCACGCGCCGGGGATGGCCGTGTTTTCCCAGTTCGGCGTTCCGTTCGGCCAGCGATCGGTGACGTAGTTGCGAATGTAGAGAAAGTCATGATTGCGAATCGCCGCGACGGATAGCCACCCATGTCGGGAGCTTCCTGACTCGGCACGTGGCGCTCTTTTCCGTTCAGAATGAATGGCCGCAGCGCGGCATCCCCTTTGCCTTCGACCACGGCCGGGAGCAGGCTGCGGCCGGTCATCGCTTCTGGTATTGTTAGTCCCGCCGTCGCCAGAAAAGTCGGAGCCAGATCGATCAGGCTAACGAAGCCGTCGAGAACCTGGCCGGATTTCACCTTCGCGCCCCAACGCATCGCCAGCGGAACCTGCGTTCCACAATCGTAGAGGTTACTTTTGCAGCGCGGGAAAGGCATGCCGTGATCGCCGGTCATGATCGAGTTCCGGCACGGCGTGCACGACGGCGAGGAAACATAGGCGTGCTGGAACAACACACCTTCTTTCGCGATCCTGTCGAAGGTCGGAGTTTTTACCACTTGATCTCCGTAGGCTCCGGCATGCGGCCAGCCCCAGTCATCGGCGATGCAGAACAGGATATTCGGGCGGTCGGCGACGAAGGCGAGGGAAGAGGAAAAAATGGCAACAAAGAGAAGGATAATTCGAGTAAACATAATTGATTATTGCTAGTAATTCACTTTTTTCGGGTAAGGTGTCGGAGCGGAGCTTAGGGTATCGCCAGAGGCATTTTTTATGACAGCAAAAGGTTCATTACGGAAATTTAGATTGGGCGCACTTTCTGTGTTTCCAATCCTGTTCGCAGGAATTCCTATCGCCGCTCAGCCAGCGGCCAGCGGATGGGAGGCGAAAGAGAGTGTGATCAAAAGCTCCACCAAGTCGCGCGCCGGAATGAATTTCGAGGAGTCCCGCGTGCCGAAATACCAACTGCCTGACCCGCTCATATCGGAAGACGGCAAGCCGGTCGCAACTCCTCAGGAATGGACGACAGTCAGGCGACCTGCTCTCCTGCAATTGTTCCGCGAAAACATTTACGGTGTCCGGCCGACAACCAAGTATGAGGTCGGTTATAAGGAAGTCGGACGGAGGGAAAACGCCTTCGGCATCGGCGCGACGGCGCGACAAATCCGAGCGACGATCACCGCGCGCGGGAAGTCCCATTCATTCGATTTCGTCATCGTCGTCCCGCAGTTGGAAAACCCCGCGCCGGTGATCGTCCACATCAACAACCGTTACCTGATCCCACTCGACAAGGCGGTTGACGAGTCCGATCCGTTCTGGCCGGTGGAGAAACTTGTGCGTCGTGGCTATGCCACGGCCGGATTCCACACTTCGGATGTCGACCCTGACAAGCGCGGCAAATATGCAGAGGGAATCCGTGCCCTGCTGGACGATACTGATTCCGATCCGGCAACCCGCTGGCGATGCCTGTCTTCTTGGGCCTGGGGTGCGAGCCGGGTTCTGGATTTCGCGATCAAGCAACCGGGAATCGATCCCAAGCGAACCGCAGTCGCCGGAAATTCACGGGCAGGCAAGACCGCGTTGTGGGCGGGGGTCGAGGATGAGCGGTTTCAGATTACCTACAGCAATGAGTCGGGCTGTGGCGGAGCCGCGCTTTCCAGGCGAGCCTTCGGAGAAACGGTCGCCCGCATCAACAGGGTCTTCCCCCACTGGTTCTGCGAACGGTTCAAGGCATATGATGATCGCGAGAACGAGATACCCGTCGACCAGCACCAATTGATCGCGCTCATCGCGCCACGTGCGGTATATGTTGCCAGTGCGGACGAGGATCTGTGGGCGGATCCCCGGGGCGAATATGCCTCGTTGATCGCAGCCGGACCGGTGTTCGACCTCCTCGACCTGAAACACATCACCGACCCCGCAATGCCGCAGCTCAACACGCCGCGGCACGTCGGCTCAACCGCTTACCACATCCGAACCGGCGTCCACAACCTGACCGAACAGGACTGGGGCTACTTCTTGAATTTCGCCGACGGGATTTTCAAAAAGTAGGTAATCCCCGAACACGGCATCTAATCGATCCAGTGAGAGCGGGGAAAGGAACCGTGATTTAAATATTACCTCTGCAACCGCAGCGGAAGCACAGGACGATTCGCCGTGCAGGTCGCGATTTCTAAATCGCGGTTCCTTTCCCCACTCCCAACGCCCTCCTCAAGCACCTCACCCAAAAGAAAATCCCTAGGACAATGCCAGGAAGGAGCCTACTTCGGTGCTTCTTCCGTCTTCTTCTTGTAGGTGCTCTGCACGTATGCCTCGCGGAGCTCCTTCATGCCGATTTCACACGGGCTTTGCGCCATAAGGTCAGCACCCTTGTTATTTTTCGGAAAAGCGATGACCTCGCGTATACTTTCCTCACCGGAAACGAGCATCGCGATACGGTCCAGACCGAGGGCAAGGCCGCCGTGTGGAGGTGCGCCGAAGCGGAAGGCGTCCAAGATGTGTGCGAACTTGATCTGCTGCTCCTCAGGAGTGACTCCGAGAGCCTCGAACATCTTCGCCTGAAGATCCTTTTCGTGGATACGGATTGATCCACCGCCGAGTTCGTAGCCGTTGAGCACGACGTCGTATGCCTCAGCACGGACGTTAGCGAAATCACCGGCTTCCAGCTTCTCCATATCATCCGCGTGTGGGCGGGTGAACGGGTGGTGAACCGCGACCCACGCACCGCTTTCCTCGTCCTGCGCGAGCAGCGGGAAATCGACGACCCATAGGAAGTTGAATTTGTCGGATCCCTTGTTCAGTTCCTGCATCACCGCGCACTCGGAGCGGACACGACCAAGGATGGTGGAAACGCTTTCGCGGGAACCTGCAGCAAAAAAGACGATATCGCCTTCCTCCAAATTCATCGCATTAGTGACTGCTTCCTTTTCCGTTTCGGAGAAAATCTTCCAAAGCGGGCTCTTGTATTCGCCATTTTCGAATTTGATGAATGCCAGATTTTTCACGGGAAGACCCGCCTGCACCGCGATTTCGTTGAGGCGGTTCATTTGGCCAGTGGTGATCGTTGCGAAGCCTTTGGCATTGATCGCGCGGACCACGCCGCCGCCTTCAAGGATGCTACGGAAAATCTTGAACTCGGTGCCCGCGAACACTTCTGCAAGATCCGCGATTTTCATTTCGAAACGAGTGTCCGGCTTATCGGAGCCATAGATATCCATGGCTTCCGCGTAGGTCATGCGTGGAAACTCTTTCGGAAGATCGATGCCGAGACCGGCATTGAACATCGATCCTAGAAGCCCCTGCACGAGGGAAATGATGTCCTCCTGTCCGACGAAGCTCGCCTCCATGTCGATCTGGGTGAACTCCGGCTGGCGGTCGGCTCGAAGATCTTCATCGCGGAAGCAACGGGCGATCTGGAAATATTTCTCCACTCCTGCAACCATTAGCAACTGCTTGTATTGCTGCGGAGCCTGCGGGAGAGCGTAGAATTTCCCGGGATTCAGGCGGGATGGCACAAGGAAATCACGAGCACCTTCTGGAGTCGGGTTCGAAAGGATGGGAGTCTCGATTTCATAGAAACCGGAATCGTCGAGGAAACGGCGGGCGGCAGAAGTAATCTTGCTGCGCTGGCGAATATTCTTACTCATGCGCGCACGGCGCAGGTCGAGATACCGATATTTCATCCGGAGATCTTCGTTGGAAAGTTCCTTGTCGAGTTGGAATGGAAGCACGTCAGACTTGTTCACGATCTTCAAATCGCTCGCAACAATCTCGATCGCACCAGTCGCCATCTTGGCGTTGGCCGCACCTTCAAGGCGCCTCGCAACTTTCCCGCTCACCTGAACGACATCCTCGTCACGCAGTGTGTGGGAAAGCTTCGCTGTCTCAGCACATTCCTCAGGACGAAAAACACACTGGGTCAGACCCTCGCGATCCCGGAGATCGATAAAAATGACACCGCCATGGTCGCGGGCGGAATTCACCCAGCCGATGAGGGTTACGGTTTGCCCGACGTGGGAATCTTGGAGTTCGTTGCAGTGATGTGTTCGCATGATGAAAAGTAATTAAGAATTTTTAAACCGCAGATGGACGGGATGGACGCAGATGGAAGAGATTAAGACGGAGTCACTGATTTTTGTAAAAGGGTGACTCTGCGGAACTCTAGTTTTGAATGTTTGAAATTTAGGATAAGGCCAACCTGGAGACGGGTGACGCGGAGGTAGTTGAGCATTTGGCCGATCTCGTGATCGGTGATTCGTTCGATAGTTTTCGTATCGACGACAACTTTCTCGAAAACGATGAGATCGGGAATAAACTCGCCGACTTTGACTTCCCGATAATGGATTGGATAGCTGGGCTGTTGAAGAAAGGGAATATCATGGTATCCAAAATCCACCACTAAAGCGTTTTCGTAAATTTTCTCACGAAACCCATGACCGACGGAATTGATTACTGAAAACGCGGAACCAATAATCTGTTCCGTTTCCAAAACATAAATCCCATCTCTTCCATCTGCGTTCATCCCGTCCATCTGCGGTTAAATTCTTAGGCAAGCAAAGGTCCATCGGGTTCGGTGAGGTGCTGCATCATCCACCCAACCAGTTCGTCCGCATGGCAGGTTTCTTCCGATCGGTTCGCCAGGATCTTAATTTTCACCATCGGAAATTCTTCACCGATGATCACTGCAAACCTCGCCCCGCACTTTTCGGCCGACTGGAACTGCTTCGCGACTTTCGCATTCGAAAGGGGAAGATCCACGGAAATCCCTGCACGACGAAGATTGGTTACCAATGCGAGAGCATCGGCGCGACGGAATTCATCGGGGATGACCATGTAGGCCTCACAGCCCGCCGCGTTGCGTTGCAGCCATACTTCCATTTGCATGGCAGTATGCGGGGTTTCTTCGATGAGATTGCGGATCACGTAATCACCCATTGCAAAGCCTGTCGCGGGCATATCGACGGAGCCGTTGGAAATGGTTCCCACGAGGGTGTCGTAGCGGCCTCCACCGGCCACGGCACGCATCGACTTAGTCGAATCGAAAACCTCGAAAACAACTCCGGTATAATAAGCGAGGCCGCGGACGATCGAGAGATCCAGTTCCACGAAATCACCAAAGCCTCGTGCTGTGAGATCCACCGAGATTGCTTCGTATGCTTCCGAGGCATTATCCGGGTTGGACACAAATGCTTGGACTTCCTCCAGGTTCATTCCGAATGCCGCCAGTTTCTCCTTCAGCACTTCCGGTTTTTCACGCTCCAGCTTGTCAACGAGGCCGAGGAAATCAGAAATCTTCTCCTCACCGACTCCTTTACCTTCTGCGAATTTCAGCCATGCGTTACGGTCGGATACCCGGACTACGAAATCACCTTCCACAAAACCGAAAGAAAGCATCGTTTCGATAGCGAGGGCGATCAGCTCTGCATCCGCGCTTGGTCCAGCTACACCTAGGATATCGACATTGAACTGATGAAACTCACGCCCCCTGCCCTTCTGCGGCTTTTCATAACGGAAACACTGGCCGATCTCGAACCACTTAAGCGGTTTCGGATACTGGCGTTGCTCTGCTGCCACGATCCTCGCCAATGAAGCGGTTACTTCCGGGCGCAGGGTCACATCCCGTCCACCCTGGTCTTCAAAGCGGAAAAGCTGTGAGGAAAGCTCCCCACCGGACTTTTTTAGATACAGCCCGGTATCCTCAAGGATGGGAGACTCATACTCCACATATCCGCAGCGGCGGGCGACTTTGCGCCAGGTCTCGAACAAATAATTTCTGACCGCGCATTCACGGGGGGTGAAATCACGGAAACCAGGGAGTGCTTGAAATGTTGAACCAGCCATTGCGCGGGGCGCGACAATGCACAGCTCCTCCCACATATCAAGGCAAAGTGGCCGCGATCTTCGGTCGCCCGAGCCTGCTCTGAAAAAAAATTCGAAAAACATGTCAAATAACCTTGCAACAAACCCGCCACTCCGCTTTCTTTCCGCCCGCACCGCGATCAACGACCCGTTCGTCTATCGGTTAGGACTCCAGGTTTTCATCCTGGCAAGAAGGGTTCGACTCCCTTACGGGTCGCCATTGTTTTCTAGGAAACTCTGGTAGTTGATGGTAAAAACAGCCTCCGAAAGAGCACACGCTCCCGGAGGCTTTTCCATTTCTACAAATCCAATACTTCGTGACCTCCCGGGAAAAAACAGTCGTAATTTCAGGAAGCAAAGGTCGTGGCTCCATCGCCGCCCTCACTTGCTATGATTACCCGATGGCTCGGGTTCTTGATGAAGCGGGTATCGATGTCCTTCTCGTGGGCGACTCACTTGGAATGGTCGTCCTCGGCTATCCGGACACCACACACGTCACACTCGCCCACATACTCCATCATCTCGAAGCCGTCGCCCGGGCGAAACCACAGGCACTTGTGATCGCGGATCTTCCCATCAATACCTACGATACCCCGGAGCAGGCACTCGCAACCGCGCAGCAACTTGTTGCAACCGGTGCCGATGCGGTGAAGCTCGAAGGCGGTGTCCGCCAAGCGGAAAAAGTCCGCGCGATCACCTCGGCAGGGATCGCAGTTTGCGGCCACCTCGGTATGCTACCCCAGCGCGTCCTCGAAGAAGGTGGCTACTACAAGAAAGGCAAAACCCCTGAACAAACCCAAGCGATCATGCAAGGAGCCAAGGCACTCATTGACGCAGGGGTCTTCGCCATCGTCCTCGAATCACTCACTCCCACTGCCGCCGAAACGATCACCCGTGAAATTCCCGTTCCTACCATTGGGATAGGCTGCGGGGATGCCACCTGCGATGGAGAGATCGCCGTCGTCACCGACCTCCTCGGCTCCTATCCTTGGTTCGTGCCCCCATTTGCAAAACCAGAGGCAGATCTGTCAGGCGAAACCTCCCACGCAGCAAAAAACTACGTGCGCCGTGTCCGTGCCCAAAAGTAGCGCGGACTTTAGTTCGCCGCCATCTTCCTTGGAGTTTAAAATTTTGAGTTAAAAGTTTCGTGCTCCTCTACCTCCACATCCCCTTCTGCCACCGCATCTGCCCGTATTGTTCGTTTTACAAACACACCCCGGGTAACACGCCCATAGGTGAATTCGTTAGCGCACTGGGCAAGGAGGCAGCGTATCGCACCAAATCCAATTCGAAGTTCAATGCGCCCACCAGCCTCTACCTCGGTGGTGGTACCCCCTCGATGCTTTCCTCGAAGCACCTCACCGACCTCTTCACCTCCCTTCGAAAAAGCTTCGATTTCTCGGATGTGACAGAAGTTACCCTGGAAGCAAACCCTGCCACTTTCGATCTAAAGAAAGCAGAACTCTTCAAATCTTTAGGCGTCACGCGCGTTTCACTCGGCATCCAGTCCTTCACTCCCCATGTCTTGGAAACATTGGGTCGCGAGCACTCCCCGGAACAGGCAACCGCTTCCGTGGGAATCCTCCGCGAAGCCGGTATCCCCTCGGTAAACATCGACCTCATGTTTTCCATCCCCGGTCAGTCACTTGCCGATTGGGAAAGCACCCTAGGCCACGCCGTTTCCCTCAAACCCGACCACATTTCCGCCTACAACCTTACTTACGAAGAGGATACGGCATTTTTCGATTCCCTGCAGAACGGAACCTATCAGGAAAACGAAGACCACGACGCCGACCATTACCATCTAGCTGAGGAAATTCTTACCGCTGCGGGCTTCGACCACTACGAGACCTCAAATTACGCCCAAACCAGCCAACATTCGAAGCACAACCAAGGCTACTGGCAGGGATCCGACTACCTCGGACTCGGCCCCTCCGCCGTCTCCACGATCAACGGGATTCGCGAGAAGAACATTCCCGATACCGCAGCCTATATCCGGCAGGTGAATTCCATCGGCCACGCCACCCATGAAACGGAAGCCCTCACCCCAGCCCAACGCAGGATAGAACTCATCGCCTTGGGGTTGAGAACCACCCATGGGATTCCCCTCGATCTGCTGGGAACAGAATCCTTGGAGAAAGCGAAAACACTCGCTGCTGAAAATCTCCTGTTTTTGGGCGAAACCCACCTCCACCTCACCGCACTGGGCCGCCCGCTTGTAGATCCCATCGCGGCGGAGCTGATCTGAAAATTAAATCTCCATTCCGGAATAGATCGAATCCATCCGCAGCTCCGCTGAAATCTCAGCTAGAGGAATCACCTCCCCCATATCCGTATAAAATTCCGTATCGAACCCCCCGTTTTCCCGTCTCCGATCCACGGTCACATACGGCCTTTCGGGATCGACCAGCAAGAGAGCCCGGAGAGTGGAGACAGCCCGGTATGCATCACGCTTTTCACCCATATCGACCCGCTTTGTGGATTCACTGAGAACCTCGATAACGACGACAGGCTTGTCCTGGTAGGTGGAGTCGTCGTCCAGTGAATCGCACACAACCATGGCATCTGGATAATAAAATCGGGTCTGCTCCGGAAGTTCGATCCTCACCTTCATGTCGCTGCTGAACGGCTGGCACGGCTTTCCTTCCAAGGCATTGCCCAGAAATCTACAAATATTCACGGCAGCCTTACTATGCCGGACTTTACCGCCCGTCATTGCGTGGACAATTCCGCCGAGATATTCGTGTTTTATTTCCGCAACGAGTTCTCCGGAAAGGTATTCCTCTACGGAAACGATTTCGTTAGTTCCCAAGAGTTCCATAGGCTGAGAACACCTCAGACACCGCCACCTTCAAGCAGCGAAAACCTGCTCAATTTCGACCAAGAACTTTCTCCAGCAGCCCTACCATCACGCTTCCAGCGGCTTTTCCTACTTCCAGAACTTCCTTGTGATTAAGGGTTTCCTGCATTCCGGCAGCCCAGTTGGTGAGGCAGGAGAACCCGGCCACCCGCATCCCCAACGATTTCGCCTGGATAGCTTCGAGGACGGTGCTCATTCCTACGGCATCCGCGCCTAGAGTTCTCACCATTCTCACTTCGGCAGGTGTTTCGTATTGAGGGCCGCGCAGTCCGGCATAGACGCCTTCGTTCAAAGGCATCCCGAGTTCGGACGCGGCTTGCAGGAATTCTGCGCGCCATTTCTTGTCATATGCTTCACTCATATCGATGAAATTCGCACCGATCAAAGGTGTTGTTCCGGTGAGATTCAGGTGATCAGAAAGCGCCATCCATGTGCCCGGTGGAAAGTCCCGATTCACCGTTCCAGCGGCATTGGTAAGAATGATGGATTTCACACCTTTCCCTGCCATCCAGCGCACGCCTGCTGTTACAGCATCAGCTCCGTGGCCTTCGTAAAGGTGGACCCGCCCTTTCATAAGAACCACATCGGTTCCTCCTAGTTTCCCGAAGACAAACTTCCCCGCATGGCCGGGAACGGTGGAAACAGCCAATCCGGCTTCGGCGAATCCGATCTCTTCACAAACTTCCACTTCATCCGCCAACGCACCCAGACCCGATCCAAGAACAATTCCAATCATGCATCAAGGATAGCGTTCACCATGCCATTCACAAGCACCGAAGGCGGAAGGCGTTACAGACGGACGGCCAAACGTACTTCCTTACCAAGCGGAAAGGATTTGACGACTGCTGTCTGGGAACGACGATGGATTCCCACAAGCAGACCGACAGCAGCAAGGCTGAAGATCAGACTCGTGCCACCGTAGCTAACGAAAGGTAGCGGGAGGCCGTCGTTTGGAAGCACGGCGGTGGTCACCCCGATGTTCACCATGGCCGGAACCACGATTACGCAAGTAAGACCAAGTGCAATGCAGCGTTCGAATACCTGCTTCGCCTGGAGAGAGATTCCAACTCCAGCCACCGCGATCAGAACGTAACAGACGATCACTCCCAGGGTTCCCGGAAGGCCAAGTTCCTCGCCAATCACGGGATAAATGAAGTCGATGTGCGCGAAGGTCAGGGTGCCGAATTTCTCCACCCCGTTTCCAAGGCCGACACCCCACGGACCTCCATTTCCGAGGGCGAGAAGGGCACGCCATTGCTGCATCCCCCGGTCGAGTTGGTGGACAGGATTTTCCAAATCTAGCCAGGCTTCGATACGACCCCAGCGGTTCGGGTCGTTGTAAATGTAGTATGCAGCACCAGCCATCGCGGCGATAGCGGAAGGGAACATGTAGCGCAGGCGGGTGCCGACGCAGAACATCAGGGCTCCTGCCGTAACAGCGAGTGCAAGTGCGGTTCCGACATCCGTTTCCGCCGCGATCAGGCCAAGCGGGATAGCAACAATCAGACTCGGCAACACGAATCCGCGCCAAAAGGTGTGCACCTCCGTCTGCCAGCGTGCGAACCATGATGCCAAGGCGATGACGATGATCATTTTCGCAGCCTCGGAAGGCTGGAACTGACCGATCAGCGGAACCTTGATCCAGCGCTTCGCTCCATATTCCTCCACGTTTACCGAAGGGACGAAGCAGAGCGCGAGAGCAATGCAGATGACGACATACGCGTAGGGAAGTCCCTTACGGATCAACTCAATAGGCAATTTCGCCATAAAAAACGCGGCTCCCAGACCGATGACTACCATCATCGATTGACGGGTCACGAAATGATACGGCCGCTCCAAGTCCCTGACCCATACTCCCGTGCTCGCCAGCATCACCAGCCCGAGTCCACAAAGGAGGGCGACGGCGATGATCAGCAGGGTAGAGCTATGGCGGAGCACAGGGAAATGGTTATTCGATATTGGGGAAAAAACTACGGCAGCTTGATCACTTGTCCGATCTGCAACTTGGACGGGTCGGTGATATTATTGAGAGCCATCAGTTCCTGTTGGCTCACTTTATATTTGTTCGAAATCCTCCAGATATTCTCTCCCGCTTTCAGGATGTGGGTCCGACCGGAGCCGACCACATTTGCACGCGGAGCATTCTCGACTTCACGTCGGGTCACGGGGCGGGTCACGGGGCTGGCCACGGGGCTGGTCACTGGGCTGGTCACGGGGCGGATCACGCGGGCGGGATTGCTAGCCACCAGCGGAACGATTTCCACCAAGCCACGCTCGGAATAATTCAACCTAGGCTGGTTGCGGATCGCAGCGACTTCCGGAGGATCTTCCGCGATGATGCGGTTGCTCTGAGGAATGCGCAGAACGGCACCTGCGCGGATAGCGGCACCGCGGTTTAGGTTACGCAGCTCGCTTTCATCCACATTGTGCTTTGCGGCGATAATCGAGTAGTTGTCCCCTTGCCGCAACATATAGGGCGTGTCGCCTGTGCTGAGTTTCGGCAGGTCGTTGTTACGAGTGACGACTGGAGTCGAAACCGCGGCAGAGGAACCGGACGAACCAGCGCCAGCCCCAGGCCCAGGGGTACGGTCGGAGAGATACTGTTTGTGAACGAAGATCATTCCGATCGCGAGGATGTGGATCGCGAAAATGATCGTTAGTGAACGGGAAATATTGATTCCCGATTCTTCCATATCCTCAGGTGAAGCGGCGGCTGCCGAGGCGCGTTGACGCTTCGTTTTCGTCTTGTTAAAGATACGCGCAGAAAGGGTCTTGCGGACGGGCTTGCGGCGGGTGGGGAGGCGTTCGTATTTCATGGGAAGTTCCGGATTGAAGGTTCAGTGAAGTTGGTGGACAAAATCCCGAAATACATCGCCCCTTTGCTCGTATCCAGTGAACTGGTCGAAGGAGGATGTCCCGGGTGAAAGTAAAATTGTGGAGCCGCGCGGAGCGAGGGAGCGGGCGGTATGGATCGCCTCCTCCAACGTTCCGACGGCGGTTGTCTCGACGGAGCCGTTGAAAAGCTCCGCCAAAGGGCGGGCGATTTGCCCGAAGGTCACTGCGGAAATCGCCTGCCTTCCAACGGTAGTTAAGATTGGCGAATAATCAAGCCCTTTATCCTTTCCACCAGCAATCAATACAACAGGACGGTTTTGCGAGCGCAGGGCGCATTGCAGGGCATGGATGTTCGTTGCCTTGGAGTCGTTGAGGTATTCCACCCCGTCGAGGGTGCGGATCAGCTCGCAACGGTGTTGAGGAGGTGCATAGCCCTGAAGCGCCGGGGAGATGAGCGAAGGGTCGATCCCATAGGCAATACACGCGGCCATGGCCGCCATCGCGTTCTCGGCGTTGTGAAGTCCGCGGAGCGATGTTTCCGCCACAAGATCCAGGATAACCCGTCCTCCCCGCGTGATGGTTTCGCCGTCGGAGTAGAAATCCGCCTCACGGGTTTCGGTAGAAAAGGTGAGCACTTTCGAGACCGGCGTTCCGATCTCCTCGCCATACCTTACTACGACGGTATCCTCATCGGTCTGGTTCTTAAAAATATTTAGCTTCGCCTGTTTGTAGGATTCGACCGAGGGGTAGCGATCCATGTGGTCTGGAGCAAAGTTCAGCCAGATCGAAACGCGGGGTCTGAGGTCTTCGATGGTTTCCAACTGGAAGGAGGAAAGCTCTAAAGCGACCGCTGCAGGAACCTCCGAGGAGAGGATCACCTCGCTGAGGGGTGCGCCGTAGTTTCCGCAAGGAGTGCCGCCCAGTCCCGCTTGTTTCAGGATTCGAGAGACTAGTTCCGTGGTGGTGGTTTTTCCGTTGGTGCCGGTGATGCCGATGATGCCACCTTCGAAGTATCGGGAAGCAAATTCGGTTTCGCCTATCAGTGGAACCTTGGCGGAGAAAGCTTGCATCAGGGGCGAGTAGGTATCGATACCAGGGCTGATGACGATGAGATGGGCGGAGAAATTTTCCACATCCGCTTCGGAAAAATTCGGATGGATTTCCACCCCAGTCGGGATGCCTTTAAAAGCAGTTTCACCGCCCTGATCCCACATGGAAACGACGGCACCTTCACGCAAAGCAAGCGCGGCGGCGGCACGACCCGACCGACCGGCTCCGAAGACGGCGACGTGTTTGTCGAGGATGGAGAAGGATTCGTTCATGCGATTTTCAGAAGAGCCAAGCCGAATAGCGCGAGCATGATAGAGAGTATCCAGAAACGGATGATCACCTGGGATTCATGCCAACCGAGCAACTCGAAGTGGTGGTGGATCGGTGCCATTTTAAAGATGCGTTTCTTGCGTAGCTTGAAAGAGCCGACCTGGAGGATGACGGAGACAGCTTCCATCACGAAAATTCCACCGATGATGACGAGCAGAAGTTCCTGCTTGGTGCAAATCGCGGCGGCCCCGAGCGCCCCACCGATCGCGAGCGAACCGGTATCGCCCATGAAAACTTTCGCCGGGTGGCAATTGAACCAGAGGAAACCAAAGGCCGAGCCTGCGAGCGCCATGAGGAAGACCGCGAGTTCTCCGATGTAGCGGTTGTGCGGAATCACGAGATACTCGCTAGCCATGAAAAAGTGTCCGCCCAGGTAGGCCAGCATCGAGTAGCTGAGTGCAGCTGAGATCGTACAGCCAGTAGCGAGCCCGTCGAGGCCGTCGGTGAGGTTCACGGCATTCGAGCAGCCTATGATAATCAGGATAAAGAACGGGATCACTAGGAAGCCGAGGTTCACGATGGAAACCTTGAAAAGCGGGAAGCAGATCTCGCCGATTCCGATTCGTTGCTCGCCGAGGCGGAACCCTGCGGCTCCGTCCTGAATTTGTTTGGCGGTTGCACCGAATCCGGAGATTTCCGTTTTAAAATAGATGAAACACGCGGCGATCAGTGCAATCACGAACAGCCAGAACATTTTAGTACGACTGGAAACTCCGTCGGAGTTTTTCTTCTTCACCTTTGTATAATCATCAACGAATCCGAGCAGTCCGCAGGCAGCCATGGTGCATGCACATACCACTACGAAAGGGTTAAAAATTCGCGCGCAGACAAGAGTCGAAATCAGAACCGTAGCGATGATGAGGACTCCGCCCATCGTCGGGGTGCCTACTTTTCCACCGTGGAGTTCGGCAAGTTTGTGGACTTCCTCGGCGGTACGGATCGGCTGACCGACTTTTAGCGAAATCAGCTTCCGAATAATGCGTGGACCGATGAGAAGAGAGAGCCCGAACGAGAGGAGTCCGGCCGTTGCGGCGCGGAAAGTCACATACTGAAACAGGTTGAGAAAAGAGAAGCTATGCGCCCAGCCCTCACTACCAGAGGTTTGTTCGGCTTGGAAGGCGGCAAACCAGAAGTCGTAAATGGCGGTTAACATGCGGTCGGGAAAGCGGCAGGGAAAGCGGTTTGTAAGACTTTTTCAATGGCGGCAGTTCGGCTGCCCTTGAAGAGGACGACATCACCAGGGCCGGCGTTTTCGAGTAACCAATCGGCAGCGGAGTGAATATCGGTAAAATGTGGGGCGGAGCCGCCTTCGGCAATGCCCTCGGCACCTTCGCCCACGGCAATGAGGGTCAGGCCTTTGTCGGCGGCGAGCTTGCCGATTTTTAAATGGGCAGCTTCGGCATAAACTCCGAGTTCACCCATTTTTCCGAGAACGACGATGCGCTTTGCTCCTTTCGGAATTGCGGTATCGGCGAGGGTTTCGATGGCAGCTTCCATCGACTCTGGATTCGCGTTGTAGGTATCGTCGTAGAGTGTGATGCCCTCCCACTCGATGCGGCGCATGCGTCCGGTAGTTAGCTTCGTGGAGGAAAGCCCTTGAGCGATTTTCTCCGGAGGTATACCCAGTTTCCAACCAAGAGCAGCAGCGAGCAGGGCGTTGGTGACCATATGTTTACCGGGAACTGGAAGAAAGACCTCGGCGGAATCCTCACCGTCGATGACGAGGGTAAAACGGGTGCCGTCCGGTTGGAGCCTGAGGTTTTCTGCACGGACCAGTCCCCTACCGTTTCCGACTGGAGTCAGGCGGGAGCGGGTGCGTGCACGGAAGTATTCGTTGAATTCGCAGCCTGCGGGTGTGAAGAGAAGGCCGTCCTCCGGAAGGTAGCGGGCGAGTGTCCCTTTCTCTTCCGCAATGGCTTCGCGGGAGCCGAGGAACTCGATGTGTGCGGAGCCAATATTCGTGATGACGCCGAACTTAGGTCTGGCGATTTCGCACAACGGAGAGAGTTCGCCGCCGTGGTTCATGCCGATTTCAAAGATCGCAGCCGTATGTTCTTCCGTTGTCGAAAGGACGGTGAGAGGGAGGCCAATGTGATTATTCAGATTCCCCTTGGTCGCGTTCACGTTGAACGCCTGGGAAAGAATTGCTGCAGCGAAATCCTTGGTGGAAGTTTTTCCATTTGATCCAGTGATACAGATTACGGGAATGTCCAATTGGCTCCTCCACCAGTGGGCGAGGCGCTGGAGTGCGAAAAGTGTTTCCGGGACCTCGATGACTGCCTTTCCTTCGGCGATCTCGCCACCACTCCATTCCTGGACAATGGCAATGGATGCACCCTCTTCGAGAGCTTTTCCTGCAAATTGATCACCGTTGAAATTCTCGCCACGCAGGGCGATGAAAATACCGTTGGCGCCCGGCTTGCGGGTATCCGTGAAGACCGAGTTACCAACCGCGTCCGGGCTTCCTACGACGAGCTTGGCATCGAGGATTTCGCTGATTTTTTTTGCGGACAGTTGCATGGCTGACTAGGATTCGGGTTGCAAGGATAGGACGTAGACGGCAGGAAAATGATTCAGTTTTTCAAAAGCGTTCGGGTGGGTTTTCACGCATTTCGGCGATATCCGCGGCACGTTTCCGGAGCGCGAACCTTGCCTTTTTACGGTCGTCGAAGTCTATGGTTTGATCGGCAAACTGCTGGTAAGTTTCGTGGCCTTTCCCGGCGATGAGAATGATGTCGCCAGAGAGAGCTTGCTCGACGGCAGCATTGATCGCCTCGGCGCGGTCGGAGATTGCGAGGTAATTGCAGTTTTTCGGCAGTCCCTTGACGGTCTCGGCGATGATCGCATCCGGATCTTCCGAACGCGGGTTGTCCGAGGTCACTATCACAATATCGCTGGATAGGGCGGCAGCAGCGGCCATCAGAGGACGCTTCGCCTTATCGCGGTCTCCACCACAACCAAAGACTGTGATGAGACGGCGTGGATCGAGTTCCTTGATCGTACTGCAGGCGTTTTCAATAGCGTCTGGAGTGTGTGCGTAGTCCACAAAAACTGTGGCGCCGCCGGTATTGCCGACGTATTCCATGCGACCTGGAACCTGCGGGGAATCCGCGAGTGTAGCGATGGCCTGACGCGGTTTGATACCACAGGCTGATGCGGCGGTGATGGCGGAAAGGAGATTGTAAGCGTTAAAACGGCCGATCAGCGGGGCGCGGACGAGGTAGGATTTCCCCTTCACGGTCAGCTCGAAGGTCATTCCGTCGCGCTTTTGCTGGAAGTTGTTCGCTCGGAACTCGCAGTTGACGTTGAAGCCGTAGCGAATCACCGGCATTTTCCCGCCGAGAGCCACTGCGAGATCATTTCCACGGGCATCATCGGTATTGATCACGGCCACTGGCTTTTTTCCTTGGGGGTTCACAGCCAGCGCGTGAAACCAAGATGCCTTTGCCTCCATGTATTTCTCGATGGTGCCGTGATAGTCGAGGTGATCCTGGGTGAGATTGGTGAAAACGGCGGCATCGAAGGCGATGTTGTGAACACGCTTCTGGTCGATCCCATGGGATGAAACTTCCATGGCAGCACCCCGGCAGGCGTTATCGCGGAAGTTTGCGAGAATGGCATTCAGCTCAATGGAACCGGGCGTGGTGTGTTTCGCGGGAGTTTGTGTTTCACCATCATCGATAAAAATGGTTCCGAGCAGTCCAGCCCGGTGCCACTCGGTTTTCATGATGTGATGAATGAGGAAAACCGTGGTGGTTTTCCCGTTGGTTCCAGTCACGCCCGCGAGGCGGAGGTTTCCGGCCGGCTCTCCATTCAAAATGGTGGCGAGAACGGCCAGCGCAGCGCGACTGTCGGGAACATAGATCCATCTGACCGTGGCGGGCAAATCCTGAGGGGGAGCCGATTCTGCGAGGATGGCGGCGCAGCCATTTGCTATCACGTCCTGAATGAAGCGATGGCCATCGATACTGGTGCCACGGATGGCGGCAAAGAGAATCCCCTCGCCTGCTTCGCGGGAATCTGCCGTGAGGGCATCGATTTCAATGTCCAACGAGCCGGATATCGTGGCTTTTTCTAGAGGGGAAATTAGGGTGCGGAGAAGCATTTTTCAGGAATGGGTTGCTTACCGAGTCGCGACCGGTTCTTCGATCGGTTCGGTGGGCTGGATGTTCATGTGTGCGGCGAGGCGCCCTGCGATTTTGGAGAAGATCGGCGCGGCGATCGAACCTCCGTAGCGTGGCACTTCGGTCGTCATAGGTTCATCAATGACAACATAGCAAACAAAAGCAGGATTATCTGCGGGCATGAATCCTGCGAAGGATACGACGTATGACCCGTGGACGTAGCCTCCACGTTTCGGATCGTGCTTGATGGCGGTTCCGGTTTTCCCGCAAACCTTGTGACCCGCGACGCATGCTTTCGTAGCAGTTCCTCCCAGAAGAGTGACCTTATGGAGTGCGGCACGCATTTTCTTCGCGGTGGCTGGAGAAATGGGCTGACCGCGGACTTCGGTTGGAAAATCGTCGATAACAGTCCCGTCGTTGGCGACGAGAGCCTTGATGATTTTCGGCTTCAGCAGACGTCCGCCTCCCGCGATAACCGAGTAGGCGGTGGCCATCTGGATGGGAGTTACGTCGATACGATAACCGAAGGAGGAACGTGAAAAATCGATGGGAATGCTCGGGACGTCCGCGATTCCGGGATTTTCCCAGCTAAGCTGTATGCCGGATCGCTCGCCGAAGCCAAAGCCGTGGACGTATTTGTAGTAACGTTTTACGCCGAGCTGCTTAGCGAGTTTCCAGACGCCTACGTTATTGGATTTCTGGAGGATCTGCTCGAAAGAGAGCATGCCGCCGGAATGATCGTCGGTTACCGTGAACCCGTTTTCTTGGAGAAGGTGCGGACAGTTGATGATAGTTGTGGGGGAAACGAGGCGCTCCTCGAGCGCAGCAGCGGTCGCGATGATCTTGATCGTGGAGCCGGGTTCGCATTTTGCCTGGATCGCGTAGTTAAACGAGTTTTCCGCGAGACCTTGCTTATGATTCAGATTAAAATGCGGACGTGAGGCAAGAGCAAGGATCTCGCCAGTCGAGGGATCCATGACGATCACGGCTCCCTTCTTTGCCTTGTATTGCTTAAGACCGGCGTCGAGTTCCTGGGCCACGATTGCCTGCATTCCGAGGTCGATGGTGAGTTTCACGTTAAGCCCTGCGCGTGGTGGGAGGAGACTTGCGGCATCTCCCGGAACCACCAATCCCCGAACGTCGCGCTTGTGCTCGCGGCGGCCGTCACGACCGGCAAGGTATTGCTCTGCGGCAGCTTCGATTCCGAATTTCCCTATCATCCGGTAGGCTTTCCCACCGCTCTCCAGTTTCTCTGTAATCTCGCCAGTAAAACCGGTGAGGTGGGTTGCCAGATCAGGATTTGTATACCAGCGCTGGATCGAGTTTTGGAAAACGAATCCCTGGAGGTGGTTTTCCTCGACGCTTTTCTGGAGGCGTTCCGCGATGTCGTCCGGGATATCCTTGGCGATAGCGAACCACTTGCCCTTGTTGTTCTCGATCTTGTCGCGCAGTTCGTCGCGGCGAATGCGAAGAGGACTAGAAAGAAGACTGATCGCTTGGGCGAGATGCTTCTGAACGATCACATCCGGTTTTTCGCGGGAGAGGATTTCACCACGAAGTATATTGATCCGGCGCTTACGCTTTTCCTCAGAAAGTTCCGCCCAATCTGATTCTGCAGAAGCTTCCTGGTAAGCGAGTCCGAACGAGGCCAGCTTCGGATCCATGAGGTGGTTTTTATCGACGAAAATCGAGGCCACCGGGATGCTCTTCGCTATGGGATCCGAGTTGCGATCCACAATCATCCCCCGGCTTGCAAAAATTGTTTCAACTCGGTTATAAGCTTTCGCTGAAGAAGCAGCATAACGCTGACGGTCAACAAGTTGTATTTTAACCAGGCGCGCCGAAAGAATACTGAGCAGGCTCACCAGAACCAGACAGAGGATAATACAGCGATTTTGGAAGGCACGGTTCACAAGCTTGGCTGGACGGATGCCACAGCGGTTGGTTCAACCGGAGAAATATCTTCGGAGACTCCGGCTGGGATGGACACTAGACTGGTTCCTTCTTCCTTCAACTGGGTGCGGATGGAGAACAGGTTGAGAATCTGGTCGCTGCGCATTTGGATCGTGCGGGTGGCGAGCTTGTGGCGATCGATACGTTTTTCGATGGCATCGATTTCTCGTGCCGTCTTGATCTGGCAGTTCTTGTAATAAACGTTCGTCACCCCACCTACAGTTCCGATCGCGCCTGCAAGGATGAGAGCGAAAATGACGACAGAGGAAATCCTTGTGTGTGCATCTTGGCGGCGGCGGTTCATGGGTGGATGAGGTCGAGTTTGGGTAATTCCGTTACCGGATTTCGTTCGGGTCTAAAAGCTGAGCGACCCGTAGTTTTGCACTACGGGCTCGTGGGTTCGCGGAGATTTCCTGGGCGCTTGGCGCAATCACCCTCTTCGAGAGAAGGCGGAACTGGCAATCAGGATTCGGACGGGCTTCCGGCCAGGTCGGATCGTCGATGTAAGGTTGCGAATGGTGGCGTAAAAAACGTTTCACCATCCTGTCTTCTAGGCTGTGGAAGGTGATGATCAGCAGTCGCCCCCCTGGTTTCAAAACCTGCGAAGCGGAAGAAAGGATGGAGGAAAGCGATTCCAACTCTTCGTTGATCGCCATCCGGATCGCTTGGAAAGATTTGGTTGCCGGGTGGATCTTGCTGTTCCGACCGATTGCTTTTTCGATACAGGAGGCAAGTTCAAGGGTGGTTGCGAACGGTTTTGAATCACGCTGTCTGACGATTGCCGCAGCGATTCGTCGTGACCGGGGCTCCTCGCCGAACTCGTAGATGATGCGCGCGATTTCCTCTTCCGGCCATGCGTTCACTAGGTCGGCGGCGGACATCGTCGCGTTCGGCCCCATCCGCATGTCGAGCGGACCCTCGCGCATAAATGAAAACCCACGCTCCGCGGAATCCAACTGGCGGGAGGAAACCCCCAGATCAAGGAGGAGTCCGTCGGCGAGTTCGCCGGAGACGATTCCAGGATAGCTAGGGATCTCCGAAAAATTCGCTTGGAAGGTGGAGAAACGTGATCCGAAACCGGAAAGCCGTTGAGTCGCGTGCGCGAGAGCTTCCGGGTCGCGGTCAACGCCGAGAACCTCCGCTCCCGTTTCCAGAAGTAGCTTCGAATGCCCTCCCCCGCCGAGCGTGCCATCAATGACAAACTTACCGGATGAGGCAGCCATGTAATCAACGACCTCTTTAGAAAGAACCGGAAGGTGGTAGCCCTCCGGGGAAAAATTCTCGGACGCCGATGCCGACAACCAGCCAGGAGCGGCCTCGACGTCCGATAAAGCAAAACCATGTGCTGTCCCGAGCGCACGGTGATGCGGCTTGTTTTGAAATTGTTTGGAAAAATTTACCGATGCGCACGCTGACAACCAGCCAGGAGCAGCGCAACGCATCGGATTAAATAGCGATTGAAGCTCTGTCCCGAGAGACTTCAAACGCCCAGCCAGAAAGCTAGTGGAAAAGGTAAAAGGACGCCGTGCCGACAACCAGCCAGGAGCGGCGGCGGCGTCCGTTAAAGCAAAACCCTGTGCTGTCCCGAGCGCAGAATTTTGTGATTGTTTGGAAAAATTTACCGATGCGCGCACTGACAACCAGCCAGGAGCAGCGGCGCGCATCGGATTAAATGACGATTGAAGCTCTGTCCCGAGAGACTTCAAACACCCAGCCATGAAACTGTAGAAAGGGGTAAACGGACGCCGTGCCGACAACCAGCCAGGAGCGGCGGCGTCCGTTAAAGCAAAACCGCGAACTGTCCCGAGCGCGCGGCCTTGTGATTGTTTTGGAAAGAGACCCAACCCGAGCGAACGAACGAACACGCCGGAAGCCGCCGTGAGGTGGACCGTTTCGTCTGCTGGGGTTGGTGGGTTGAACAGCATGCTGTCAGTGGGGTGTGGGATAGGTGAGTTTGGAAAATTTTTAGAATGTGCCGAATTCGTCCTCTTCTTCTGGCACTGCGGCAGTTCCGAAGAGTTCTTCGTATTTGGCTTTCGGCCAGATCTCGAAATGGCTGTCGCCAGCGGAGAGCATGACCTCGGTATCCGGAGCGATTTCTGCGTGAGCAGCGAGATCGCGAGGAATGAGAAGCTTGCCTTGGTCGTTGATCGAGGAATCGCGAAGAACGCGTTTGAGCTTGGTTTTCAGCTTCGCGAGCTTCTTCGGCTCCGTGACGTTTTTCTCAAGAGTATCGATGCGGTGCTGAACTGCACCGGCGGTGAGAACCTTGATGATGTTCACCCCTTCGTCTTGGGAGGCCATCAGATAGACGGGATCTCCGGACGGTGTACGCCACCCTGCCACGACGGTCACGCGATTCTTCGCGTCAGTCTTGTAGGACTGGGTGCCGTTGTAGTGGAGAAACTGGTCGTTCATTTCAGGGATGACTATCGCGTCAACACCCAGAGAATGCACTCCAGTACACCCAGATACAAGCTGAAAGTGATCTTTTTAAAATTAAACGCTCAATCCCTTTATTCTCAAAGAATTCACGTGTTCTAAAAACAGTATTTCTACAGAAATCTGAATTAGATTCGGATGTTTTTACAAAAAATAAGGATGCTTTTCGTAATATTCTTCAGTTTTTTGACTGGAGTGTACTGTAGATCTAAAAATAGGCACGGGAGTGTACTTGAGTTCCGAGCTAGGAGACAGGACGTAATTTTCCGCGCTCAATACAAACGACTGTTTTAACTATTCATCAAAACTCCTTAAAAATCAAGAATGGTTAGGAAAAAGGTTGAGATTGCGACTCGCTGCCAAAGTGATTAGAACAACAGCGCTTTCGGGCTTTTTCGCATTTATGAACATCATCATCGTAGGAGCCGGGGAAATCGGACGACATCTCGCTTCCTGTCTAGCCCAAGAAGCGCACCGCATTTCCCTGATCGAGGCGGACAAGGCGCTCGCGGAGGAACTTGAGGCCATACTCGACGCAAAAGTCATCCATGGCGACGGAGCCAGCGTTTCCGACCTTGCGGACGCGGATGTCGGTGAGTGCGACCTTTTCCTGGCGATGTCTTCCTCAAACACCACAAACACCATGGCCGCCTCAATGGCAAAGGCCATGGGGGTCTCGAAAGTCGTTAGCCGCGTCCATCCCAGCCTCCAGCGTGAGGAGTGGCTCTTTGATTTCCGAGGGCATTTTGGGATCGACCACATTTTCAGCTCGGAGCGTCTCGCTGCCATTGAGCTGGCGAAGTTCGTTCGGAATCCGGATTCTCTCGTTGTCGAGGAGTTGGCCCGTGGGCGTATTGAACTTCAGCAAGTCCGTGTCGGAGGTAGCTCTAAAGCGGTTGGAAAAACCCTCCGCGACCTAGATGCCCCAGAAGGAGTGAGGGTAGCCCTCATTTCACGAGCCGATAAATCCTATGTCCCTACCGCCAGCTCAACCATCGAAGAAGACGATCTGGTAAGTATTTTCGGAGAGCCACGAAAACTGCGCGGCTTCGCATCCGAGCTTCAGGGCAAACGGAAAAGTAGCGAAAAGCTCAAAGTCGTAATCTTCGGAGGGAACGAATACGGATTTTCCCTCGCACAGATGCTCGAAAGCATCGACTGCACCGTACGGGTCTTCGAACGCGACCCCCAGATCTGCATGGGGCTGGCAGGCCGGCTCACCAACGCGACTATCATCAATGGCGACGCAACAGTCGTAGCCGAACTTGAAGAAGAACAAATCGGCGATGCAGATTTCTTCATCAGTACGAGTACTGATGACGAGGACAACGTGATGTCCTGCCTACAGGCACACACGCTAGGAGTGAAAAACTGCCTCACGATTATCCACCGCGCGGACTACGCGGCAGCAATTTCCGCAAGCGGCCATCATTTCGGCATCCGCGCCGCCATCAGCCCACGGGAAGCAACCCGCCGCGAGATCCAACGCTTCATCACCACTGCAGCTTACACCATCCTGAAAAAATTCGAGACTGTAGACCTCGTCGAACTGCGCGTCGGGAAAGGCTCCATCGCCGCAGGACACATGGTGAAGGAGATTCAGTGGCCACCGGGAGTCGTTCTTGTCGGGAAACTGCGCGGACTCCACGCGGAAGTGCCAGGCCCTGATGAAGTCCTTCTCGGAGGCGACCACCTTTACGCCATGGTTTCCAAGGAGGCGAAGAAAGCCTTCCTCAAGCTGCTCGAAGCCTGATCCCCCGCGCCCCACCCATGAATTTCTTTCTGATCGCAAGGATACTCGGCCTGCTGCTGGCGCTAGAGGCGCTGACGATGGTGGCCTGTGGGTTGTTCGCGGAATTCGATATCATCACCGGTGATCACGAAGCTGCTTCGGCGCTCTTTCTCTCCGCTGCCATCACCGGCGGATTCGCACTTCTTGCGATTATCCCCGGCATCACCAAGACGAAGCACAATACCATTCCTAAACGGGAAGCAATCGTCATCGTAGGCCTCGGCTGGATTCTATGCAGTATTTTCGGAGGTCTACCCTATCTCCTCTGCGCACCCTACATGACACCGGCCAGCGCTTTCTTCGAATCCGCCTCCGGCTTCACCACCACCGGTTCCTCCGTGATGACTGTCATCGAACAATGGCCCCGTGGAATCCTCCTCTGGCGCGCCACCACCCAGCTTCTCGGCGGTATCGGAATTCTAGTTCTCTTCGTTGCCCTACTATCTTATATAGGCGTCTCATCAAAATCCCTCTTCCATAACGAATCCTCGTTCCGCAGCGGCGACCTCGGCCTCGCCCGAATCCAAGACACAGCCACGATGCTACTCCGCATCTACATTGGCCTCGTTCTCATTTGTCTCGTCGGACTGAAAGCCATGGGCCTGACCTGGTTCAACGCCACCTGCCACGCCTTCACCGCCATTTCCACCGGCGGCCTCAGCCCGCACAGCACGAGTATCGGCTATTACGCCGAGTGGGGAAATTCTTGGGTCATCGAGCTGTGGCTCACCTTTTTCATGGCCCTCTGCAGCCTGAATTTCCTCCTCTTTATCGTGGTCTTGCGGAAAAACTGGAAACGAGTTTTCCGGGAAGAAGACGCCCGCTGGTTTCTCGGAATCTGCGCCATCGTCATCATCCTCATCACCGCAGGCCGCTCCTACAACGACGGCATTTCCCCGCTCATCAGCTTCCGTGAAAGTCTCTTTACCGTAGTCAGTATCGCATCCACCACCGGCTTCGGCACCGTCGATTACGATACATGGCCCACATGGGCGAAAGTCCTCATCGCCTGCATCATGCTAATGGGCGGCTGCGCCGGATCCACCTCTGGCGGGTTCAAAGTCGGCCGGCTAATCGTCTTCGCAAAATCCGCCCGCAACGAGATCATCAAAACCTTCCGCCCCAGCCAAGTCTTCCGCGTCGTCGTCAACGGCAACCCTATCGATGATGGAGCCCGCGCCCGGATCATGTTTTTCCTGACGCTCTATTTCATGATCTGTATCGCAGGCACCGCAGTCGTCGGCTTCTTAGAAGCGGGCACCGGGATCTCCCTGGAAAGTTGCGCAGGAACGATACTCGCCACCATCTCCAGCATCGGCCCAGGCTTCGACGCCGTCGGCCCCACCCACAACTTCGCGGAACTACGTGAGCCGACCAAAGCCTTCCTAGGCTGGATCATGATACTCGGCCGTCTCGAACTCTTTGCACTACTCGTGCTATTCGTCCCTCAGCTCTGGAGAAAATATTAGACTGAAAACCACTAGTGCTGCGTCACACGAAAAAAGATGATTATTTTCTGAGCCTTTTCAAAAAATGACAACCTGAGCACCCACAAGGAGTGAAAATGGTAGGCAGAAACCTTCAACTCCAACGGAGTTGCGTCCGTTCCGGAATCAATCCCAGACGTATTTCCCGTCCCGAAATTCTGGATCGCGGA
>TARA_B110000037_G_scaffold112767_1_pt1 | contig 33024 bp, 35 predicted proteins | sample TARA_B110000037 | Tara Oceans TARA_B110000037 (sample SAMEA4397196) | marine metagenome | biome: Polar Biome; feature: [MIX] marine epipelagic wind mixed layer (ENVO:01000061); material: water (ENVO:00002006), including particulate matter (ENVO:01000060) such as... | depth 10-100 m | reverse complement strand
ACTTTTTTTTCTATAATCTTGTCCGACTAATTAAGGGGCTGAAACAACGATATCTAAAACTTTCGAAAAAAGCCACCGCTAACAAATAAATTAAAAATCTTTAATTATAAATTTTTTTTTATATTTTGTCCTCGATTTAAACCAAGATGCTTCCACATCGAGTTTAACGGGTTTTGATGCTAAAACTAAATATTATTAGTGCTTAAGTAGTAGTTTAAGTTCAAAAGCATTCAAACGTGTTTATTATTCAATGCTAAAAATTTGTGCAGACCAGACCGCACCTAAAAAAACGGCCCATTCCATGGGTTAAATGGAAGGAGGTTTTCTGAAAATCCTAAGAGTAAGAAAATTAAATAATTAAATATGAAAAAACAAATTTTTTTAACAATTGCAAGTGTTGCATTACTTTCAGTATATAGTTGTGGAGGAGGTGACACCGCGTCTAGCGCTGATCAAACGGAATCTACCGTCAATGTGGATGAAACGCTTTCAGTTGACGACGCTTCAACTGAGTTAGAATACACTTCAGCAGATGAAGCGGTTAACGCTTATGCTGAAATGATGGAAGAGTACGAAAGACTTCTAGGCGAGGATGATCAAGACGCAGCGGACCTCTATCTTGATGAAATTTCAAACTTAGAAAACTACATCAACTCATCTTTTGCTGATGAAACAGAATTATTGGAAAACATGATGGACATGACTCAAGGTATCATGGATCTCCAAGAATTATATTTAAATGATGTTATGGAAGGAATGGAAAACATTCCAGGAATGGAAGAGGCACAAGAAGAAATGAATAAAGCAATGGAAGATGCTCAAAAACAGATGGACGACGCTATGAAAGGCATTAACTATTAAGTTGCGTATTCAAGTTTTGGCGTATCCCGAAAAGCCATTATTAAAGAGAGTAGGGAATAAATATAATTTTTATTAACACAAATAATATCTTTTTTAACTTATCGCTGTTTTTAGTGACTTTGGACGAATGATACCTGGTGGTCCAATTGCAATAATTGCTGGTCCAATAGTTGATTTTTTGGTTATAGCGGTTTTCTATTTTATAGCTAAAAGATTGTCTGCTTTATCAGAGATAGCTGCAAACACTTAAAAAAGCAAGATTAGGCTTTTTTAAGTGTGTATTATTGATTGTTTTAAGAAAAAGACCACTGTCTTTCATTAAAAAAGTGTTTGTTTAAACATCTGCCAATCAAAACATGGAGGACACGAAAATCCAATAAATAGAGTAGTACATTTAATACAAATCAATTCTTATTTAAAACAAAAATTATGAAAAAATCAATTATTTTTATCGCTGCTGTAGTCTTTATTTTCTCACTGAACAGTTGCGGTCCATCTGCATGCGACTGTATGGATGCAATTGGCGGATCTATGACAGGTAATGAAAGCGACATAGCAACATTGGAAGATTGTCAAGGAAAAAACTTTTCTCCTGAGGAAATAGCAGATTGCAAATAATATTTCTTTCGAATAAAAAGAGGTTCTGCAGAACCTCTTTTTTTGCATTGAGTAGTAAGAATAATACAAAACAATCTTCTTACTTTTTTATTAAAAAAACAGCCTTTTGTACAACGAACAAATAGAAAACCTCATCCAACTTGCTCTCGCTGATGGAGAGCTTACTGAAAAGGAAAAACAAATTCTCTTCAAAAAGGCGGAAGCAGTGGGAATAGACCTTGACGAATTTGAAATGGTGCTGGATGCAAAGCTCTTTGAAAAACAACAATCTATCAAAGCTGCGACGCCATCTGCTGCTGTACAAGAATCAAAGTTAGACTCTTTAATACATGTTTATAGTCAGGAAGCTTTATGATTATGCCTTTTTTGGTCAGCGCTGCACCTCTTTTACAGTTTGTTTTTTATCTCAGACAGGTGTATTAAACGAAACGACCGAAAGTGAAGCAATACGCGCCTTCTTTTACCCGCGTGCTTTGCACTTTTCAATGTTAGAATATGCGGCAGAAAATCAATTAAATGTGCGTACTAAAATTGGGGTAGCATGTCGCACCTAGGAGGGAGATTTGGCATTGTTGAGTTTGGGGTTTAGTTTTGAGGTTGGCGTTTGAGACTTCACGGTGGATAATATAATCGTGAAAAATCAGAAATTAACTCTTGCTCCCCAAAGTACCGCTAATTCATGTTCACCGCTCAAATTCATTTGACCCAAATTAAGATACCGAGCTTCAAATAAACCGCTAATTCGTGGGCTAAATTTTACGGTTGTTCCTCCCCCGGCGTGATAGGATATTCCATAAACGTCTGATGAAAATGCCTTGAATTCGAAAAATCCGCCACCAACAAATAAATAGGGGTTAAAAAGTTCACTTTGGGGTATAGGATGATAAGCAAATTGTCCATTCACATTATGTGTCATTCCCAAGGTGTTTTGGTCGTCTTGTTGCTGCCCTACAACATATTCAATGGAAAAACCGAAGTGCCTTTTAATATTAAACCCTAGGCGGCATCCGTTCATAAATACGGCATCATATGGAATGTGGTCTATAAATAAATAGGGTCCCATGACATAATCCAAATAAAATTTATGCTCCTTGGCAACACCGGCAAAATCTTCTTGGCTATAGGTAACTGATCCGCCTGAAAATCCTAAAAAGAAAAGTGAAACTACGATTGATTTCATACAGTTTGAATATTAGTTTTTAAGAAACAAGATAGAAAAAATAATGTTTCAAAACGAACTGTCAATTATTTAAATTGCTCCAAAAAATCTTTTTTACGTTGAATAGAAATGTCGAGCCAAGTTCCATTTGAAAGTTTCACTTGGGCAGTTTTTCCTTTTTTATATTCTGTAATGCCACTCATATTTGCCAAATGCGATTTATGAATTCGCATAAAACCTAAATCTTTAAGCATTTCATCAAAAAACGTTAACGTTTTTGAAACCACATGTTTTTTACCGCCCATTAAATGAATAATGCTATAATTATCATCCTATACAAATGTGTATGAATTACAAGATTATTTAATGGAATCTGATCCAAGGATTAAGTTTGTTAAAGGATAAAGGTCAATTCTCCAGGAAAAATGTGTCATGAGGAATTTGACAGGGATAGGCAATTATCAATATTTATACTACTTTATGCAATAAGGATGATATACTCAATACTATTTACTAAATACGCTTTTTCAATCAAAAGTCTTACTTTTACAAAAAAGAGGTAAGCATGACGAACAACGATATTTTTAAAAAATTACGCGTAGCATTGAAGTTAACCAATACGGACATTGTTGCCATCTGTAAATTAGTAGATTTTAAAGTGTCAGAAAGTGAGTTGGGCGCCTTCTTTAGAAGAGAAGATCATCCAAAATATAGAAATTGTGGTGATCAAATTTTACGCAATTTTTTAAATGGTTTGGTCATTCATTTGCGCGGCCCAATGCCGGATAAACGCAAAGATAAATCTGCGCCAAGAAAACACGATTAGTTGAACATTAAGTCCGCGTAGAGAACTAATAACTTTTTGAATGTCCCGCTACTTTCTTGAATCCATTTCACAGTAAACCTTTCAATTTCACATAATTCTGTTGGAATTTCAGGTTGATTTTCTTCAGGAAGTTCGCAAAATTCTGTGGCAAGTAACTCAGATTTCAGTTGAATGCGTTTATCACAAATGCCAATCTTTATTTTTACGCTAGTTTCTGAGGGTAACTTATGGATAATTCAATCAGCAATAGCTGGCAAAATCAAAGCCTTAGTCGCATTCATGTTCTTTCTTGCAACAGCTTTGCTTGTTATGAAATACTGAGAGTGCATAATACACCCATTTGGACCATGTTATTTTTTTGGGAATGAGACTCCTTTTTACATTTACACTAAAAATTCCATATTACAACACAGAAGAGGGTATCGGTTTGTCAAAACGGACAAAGATAATTGTGATTAAAGATGGGCATGATAAAGTCATGCCCATAGTTGATGAAGCCACTCAAGAATATTTTGAGAACATCCACCAAATGCTAACGGATGGTTTTAAGGATAAATGCTGGAAGATGATTTGACCTGAGAGTTGAACATGAGCCTTAGGCTGGTTTCCAGTCTTCCGGATAATCCATTATGAGAATTGTATCAGTGATGAGGATTGTTTGATCTTTCGGATATTGCTGAGCTGGATCAAGGCCCAGTGCACGGTCATAATATGTCTTTGCTTCTAAGTAGTTTTTAGCCTTGAAGAGTTCGTCCGCTCTATCAATTACATTTTGATATGCCCGAAGTAATTCATATTCCGAGGCACTGGCATCATCAGCAATACTTTCGCATTTAGCAAGTTGATCAATCGCATATTCATAAGAAGGGTTCAGTTCAACCCCCTTTTCATACCAAAACATAGCCGCACCATATTTTAGTTGACTAAATGCTTCATTTCCTTTTGTAATATACATTTTGAAATCGCTGTCCATTTTAGCATAATGTGCTTTTTCTTTTGCGGACTTTTCTCTTACTTTAAATTGCGAAGATCTCCAGATGGCTAACATTTCATCTTTAACAAGATCATTCGTATAAGTTAAGGCTGCACTTATATCATAGCCATTATTCATGCTTGAAAAAAATGTCTGATGAATTGGGTTTTCATTTTCCGCTTTGAATATTTTAATGGAATAGGTCATAAATTCTAGTCCGTCTATTTCTTCCGTTTCTATTGATGAAATTTCTGTGGTAAAACCTTGATCTTCATAAGTAGCGATTAGAATTTCCTGAATATAAACATTCGTGGCCTCCCATTCGCCTATATATTCTTCAAAGAAAGGCTCCGCTGTAATGGCCAAAACATTGGTTTCGTTCTTTTTTATATCTAATAATTGAATCAATGCCGTAGCGTCTATTTCAAGATCTAAAGATTCCTCGATAGCTTTGTGTCCGCGTTGGTTTGACACTTCCGTTTCTACTTCTGATAACATTTCCCAGCCTGCCGGAACTTCAATTTCCCAGCCCACTTCTTTGTTTTCTGCAGTGAGCGGTTCCGCTAATGCGTCTGGATTTACAGGGGCTTCAAAATTGCATCCAACAAAAATGGCACTCGCAAGAAATAATAGGATTCCAAATTTCATTATTCAATTATTTTATTGACTGGATTAATTCCGCTTTCCTTTGCCAGAACCTTTGCGTTTTTTCTTTTTATCCGCTTCGTCTTTTTGCATGAGTGCCTTCCAATTATTGGATCCATCATCTGAAAACAAAATGGTTTCTGCAATGTCTTTTTTATTGGTTTCTAAAACCTCAATCGGAACCGTGATATAATCCTCAATTCCTTTCAAGAGTTCTTGCTCACCTTTGCTGCAAAATGAAAGTGCTTGTCCTTTATTTTTTCCACGCCCCGTTCTTCCCACGCGGTGAACATAATTTTCCGCAACGTCTGGCATATCATAGTTGATCACATAATCCACATTAGGAATATCGATTCCACGTGCGCTAACATCAGTGGCAATTAATATTCGGGCGGTTCCAGCTTTAAAGTCGTTTAACACTTTTTGCCGATCCTTTTGCTCTTTATCTCCATGAATGGCTTCAGTTGCAATCCCAACTCTTTCCATGGCAGCTTTAACGCGTTCGGCACGTACTTTCGTACGTACAAAAACCATAAATTTCAATGCTTCTTGTTCCTTTAAAATACGTTCAAGAAAAAAGCGTTTATCATCCATTTCGACAAACGTAATGGCATGCGTTACATTTTTTGAAACCGGATTCTTGGGTGATATTTGAATTCGAATAGCTTTACTATTCACTAAAGAATAGGCCAATTTCTTGATTTTTTGATCAATTGTGGCAGAAAAAAACAACGTTTGGCGTCTTTTTGGCAAAAAACGGATCAAATCTTCAATATCTTTATAAAAACCTAAATTCAACATTTGGTCGGCTTCATCCAAGATCAAAGTTTCGATTCTGTCAAGTTTAATAAAACCTTGACTCACCAGATCAAACATTCGACCCGGTGTTGTCACTAAAACATCTACACCAGCAGTAAGTCGCTCAATTTGAGAATCTTGTTCTACACCTCCATAAACGGCCATGGTTTTTACTTTTGTTTTGCGCGCAATCAAGTTAAAAACATCCGCAATTTGCGTGCACAATTCTCGCGTAGGCACCATCACAATACATTTAATACCATCCTTACCAGGTGTTTTTCTATTGAACTGAATTTTATCAATAATTGGAATTGCAAAAGCGGCGGTTTTACCTGTTCCTGTTTGGGCAATCGCCAATAAGTCTTCTCCCTTTTGGATATTAGGAATGCACTTAAATTGGATGTCAGTTGGGCGTTTAAAACCCATTTCCTCCAAATTACTTTTCAATTCTCGTGAAATTCTATACTCGCTAAATCGCATGGCACAAAGATACAAGCAATTTGTATGACATGACATGAGGTCAAAAAAAATTGATTTTAAATTGCCACGTCGAATGAATCTCATTTCGCCTTAACTTTGCACTATGGAAGGTGAAATTGTAAATAAAGTTGCCAATGCAGGAATTGAGCAAATTGATTTGATTGATTTTGTGAACAAAGGTGAGCTAGCAGGAATCGATTTAAAAGATTTGTTGTGGAACGAATTGGTGTTGCGCGAAAAGGAGTTTAGAGCATGGGTAAAAGAACACGATTGGACAATTTATGCTGAAAAACACGTGTATGTTTTTTGCTCTAACGACGCCATAGTGCCAGCATGGGCTTATATGCTTTTAGTCGTCAATTTACAAAACGCCGAGTCAATTATTTACGGTAATCTATCCCAAGCTAAAGAGGATTTATTCTTTAAAAATCTGATGAACTGGGAAATTAACAACTTATCAGATAAACGCGTAATGGTGAAAGGTTGTTCTGATATCCCGAACCCAAACAAGGCCTATGTGGTTTTAACAAGTCGCTTAGTGCCAATTGTAAAGAACCTGATGTTTGGCGAGCCGTGCTCTGCTGTGCCAGTTTATAAAAAGAAAAAGTAAAACTTTTAAAGACCAAACGGCATTATGGCGAATTGCATGATTAAACACGAATAAAATTCCAGTATACCATCCATTATTTAGTCACGTATCGATTTAAAATAATCAACCGCATGCTTTACCGACTCATCAATAGGAATAAACTCATGCCCAATTGCCGCCTTAATTTTTTCGTTTGAATACTTAGTTGTCATCATGGAACTTTTCGCAGTTTCCTTTGTGATATTTTGCTTTTTACCAAATAAAAACACCAATACGCCCTCAATTCTCCAAGCAATTCCTGTCATCCATTTTTTAACTTGGATACTCGGTGGTTTTACTTCAAAGACCGCAGCTATTTTTTCAAATAAAAGTTTGAACGGAAGATTTTCTGAAATCACTAAAAAGCGTTCGTTTTCAATTTTACGTTCAGATAATTCGCAAAAAACATAAGCTACATCACGCGCATCAACAAAGGCATTGGTACCTGGCGTGTAAAATTTCAGTCCCTTTTTAATGATCTTAAAGAGACTCAACGAACTTTCATTCCAATCTCCAACGCCAAGAATAACACATGGATTTATAATGACTACGTTCAATCCTTCTTCTTTCCCACGCCAAACTTCATTCTCAGCACTAAATTTACTAATGGCGTAATTTGAATTGTCTCCAGAATTCACCCATTTGTCGCTTTCGTCATAAATTGCTTTAGAAACCGAACGACCAATAGCCGCAGTTGAACTCACATGGCAAAACTGGTTAATATTATGATTTAAGCTCACATTTACTGCGTTCGCGGTGCCTTCTTTATTGATTTTCATCAAATTTTTAAAGTCCCTTTTCTTAAAAGATACCAATGCCGCACAATGATATACAATTGAACAATCTGCAATTCCATCTTCGAGTGATTGGATGTCAAGGATATCACCTTCTACCCATTCAATTTTGTTAAACTCAACATCAGCCTGCTCTCCGAAATAATGGGCAAATACAGACTTTAGGGGATTTAAGTTGCTCGTTTTCCGCTTAAATGCACGGATCGTTTTCCCCCGTTTTAGTAATTCTACTAAAACGTGGCTTCCTAGTAATCCTGTTGCGCCGGTGACAAATATCATGATTTGCGAATTTACGCTATTTCTCGCTTTTAATTGCAACTTTAAAGCATATGCTCGCAAATATTAATTCATTTTAAGAGATAAATAGGGTCTCTTAAATTTATAAACTGATGTTGAGATGGATATAAATCTAACCACGTCACAAAAAAAAGGAACGCATTTTGATTATATTTGACGGAATTCAAAAAAAGGGGGTTGATAATTGATGATCTCAAAAATCTCTCAATCACCACAAATTACTTAGAGAATGAAAATATTAAGTTTAGCAATCGCATTTGTAATGCCCCTTGTTTTACATGGTCAAGAGGGCCTTTCAGATGGGGTGTATGCAAAAATTACAGTTGAAAAAGGTGAAATACTTTGCCAGTTAGAATTTAAAAAAGCGCCTTTAACTGTGGCGAATTTTGTTGGTTTGGCAGAAGGAGATTTTGAAGTCGATACGACTACATTTGACAAACCATTTTTTGATGGTCTCACTTTTCACAGAGCGGTCCGTAATTTTATAACTCAGGGTGGCGACCCATTAGGCAATGGCACGGGCGACCCTGGATATTTATTTAGAGATGAATTTGATACGACTTTACTCCATCAAGGACCCGGAATACTGTCCATGGCGAATAGTGGAAAGAATACAAATGGCTGTCAGTTTTTTATAACGCATAAATCAACCGATTGGTTAGATGGAAAGCATTCCATTTTTGGGCATGTAATCAAAGGAATGGATGTTGTTACAGCTATTGAGGCAAATGATGTCATTAAAAAAATTGAAATTATTCGTGTTGGGAAGGCAGCAGAAAAATTTAATGCAAGTAAGGTATTTGCAAAGCTTCGATTTGTAAAAGATAGCGTCAAAAAGAAAAGAATAAAGAAGCGCAACAAAGCCTTTAAGAAATTAATGGAAAAGGATTATAAAAAAACCAAACAAACTGCCAGCGGATTAATTTACAAGATTATTGAAAAAGGAAATGGGGTTAAACCTGAGTTGGGCGAGGCAGTTCAAGTGCATTATACGGGCTATTTAACAAATGGTGAGAAGTTCGATTCATCTGTTGATCGCGGAAAACCTTATTTGTTTCCTCTGGGTCAAAGACAAGTTATACTTGGTTGGGATGAAGGAATTCCATTGTGTGATATTGGAGGTAAAATTAAATTAATCGTACCTCACTGGTTGGCTTATGGTAAATCTGGGCGGCAAACAATTCCGCCGTTTTCTACACTCATATTTGATATTGAAGTGATTAGTAGCACACAAGATAGATAATTTAAGAGCGTTAAATTAATTGATCCTGATCATTATCGTCCTGACTTTTTTTATAATTCATAGTGAAAGTTGAAAGCAATTGTCAAATCAAAACCCAATCACCGTTGAAATACAAGCCGGAATATGGAACCTGTATCGCTTAATGGCGTTCGAATGCAATTATGAACAATGACATAACTACTCTTTTATCAACTGATTTAAGAATGCATTAAGAAAGTAATGGCAGTTCACCTGTCAGGTCGAGTGATTTTGGGAATGTAATGAGAAAGTTGTATCGAGACCTAAAGGACTTTGGCTAACTTATCAAGGTATTCTGAAAATCGGTGACTCGCCACCATTTTATCTTCACCTACAATTAGCACACTTTTGGGGTTATTATTCTCTAACCAGAAACGTAAAGAGGCCACAGAGGCATTCATAGTTGCGTTAACATCAATTTGATGCGTTGGCTTATGAATTCTTTCAATGGCTTCTCTTAAATCCTTTATTTCACGTGACACGTTATGGTCTTCTTGTAAAATCACTAATGAATCCACTACCTCAAAAAGGCTCGCTTTCCCGTCAAACGTTTCCACATCAATTTTTTGCTCACCAGCCCAGTTAAGAATGACTGTAGCAAACTGATCATCATTACGTAAAACTATCTTTTTCAACAACATATTTTCTTCATAAGAAAGCACAAAAGTAGTCGTTTTTATAACTCACATAGCTAAAAAGTGATATTTATTTTTAATGACGTTTATTTTTCGCTATCGGTTGTTACTTATCCGTAATAAATTGCTGTAATTAGTGAATCATTGACTCTCTTTTGTACTTAAAATAATCAAGACTATAAAACTGAATCCCCAATATAATTGATGCCGCTAATAGGTGCACGGGTTGGAGTAGTGCAGGCATTCCCGCATAAGAGAATAATACGCCAGTGATAAACAATAAGATTAGGAGTGCTACAACTAGTTTTAAGCCAGGAATTCCATAAGCCGCTTTACGATTCATCCAGAGTAAAACCACATTTGTAGCCAATAATAACCATGAAAAGGAGCGGTGAAATAGGAAATCACCTGCCATTCCATCAATCCATTGTGCACGATCTACTCCTTCAATCACCAAAAAGTCTACTTGCTGACGAACTTGTGCACCTAAAATAATTTGAATAAATGTTAAGGCTAAAGAAAAATAGAAGAGGTACTTAAAGGCAGGCTTTATTTTAAGTTGGAATGACCTATCCTTGGCAATTCGAATAATTTTAATGTGAACACCAACTATAATGAGCGCAAAAAACATGTGCAGGGTAATTGTCCACGGAACTAGGTTGGTAGCCACTACGATAGATCCAAACCAACCTTCAAAGCCCATTAAAACTAAATTTATGAAGGTTAATAAAAGCAGTTTTCTCCTTGTCCGGTAGCGAATAAAAGTCCAAATAAATAAAATAAGGACGGCGTTTCCAGCTAAAAAGCCTACGAGACGATTTCCGTATTCGGTCCAAGTGCGGGCTGCATTAAAATCTTCTTCCAACAATAAAGAAGGATCAGATCTGAGAAGATTAGCTTCAGAAGTAAACCCAATAGATTCAATTAAGTTTGCAAACTTGTCAATTTTTTTCTTACGGTATTCGCTGTAGGTGGCTTTGTAGTTTTCAGGCAATTGATCTTCGGAAGTTGGGGGGATGATCTGATCAAAACATTTAGGCCAATCTGGACATCCCATTCCAGATCCAGTTGTGCGAACTATGCTCCCTGCCGCAATCACTAGAAAAATTAGTGCCAATGTAATCCACGAAAAACGAATATAACCCAGACTCATAGTTGTTCTAATTTATGACTACAAAAATAGTTTGATTTCTGTAATTTTTATCTTTTCAGATTGATTTGTTTTATTTCGAATTTCATTTTTTTTTAGAAGCGATAAACAGTTTGAATTCATTTTAAATGCACAGCGTACCGTTCATCATTGAATTGGACTCACCGCTTATACTTTCACAACATTATTCAGCCTCACATCATATCATCCAAAAATGAACCAACATACCCCTTAATTTCGCTTCATCAAGTATAGACCTGGATAAAATATTTAATCATAAGTGTATTATCATTTTTCTCGCGGGGAATCAGAGGCTCTGTTATTTTGAGTAAGCCGAGTAACTAATCGCCTCTGATTCTTTTTATGGGAATTGAAGTCCCAATGATTATCGGGATGTAATTCCCCATACGAGTGTTGAATATTATTTATTGAGTAAAGCCAAAATATCAGCTTCAATTTTCTCAGGTTTCGTTGTGGGTGCATAACGCTTAATGGTTTCCCCATCAGGTGCAATTAAAAATTTTGTAAAGTTCCATTTTATTCTCGATCCAAAGAAACTACCGGATTTACTTTTTAACCAATTAAAAACAGGATGGACATTTTTACCATTTACCTCAATTTTTTCAAGTAATTGAAACGTAACACCATGATTAATTTCACAAGTTTCAATCATACGCTCATTGGTTTCTGGTTCTTGCCCACCAAACTGATTGCAAGGGAAGCCGAGTACTACTAAACCGTCTGGTTCGTGTTTTGCATGCAATAATTCTAAACCACTAAATTGCGGTGTAAGGCCACATTTTGTTGCTGTATTAACTACTAATATTGTTTTACCCTTTAAGTCTGCAACTGGATATGGTGTCCCATTTGGTAAGTTAAAAGAGTGTCCGAAAAAATTTAAAGCTTTCATACGTTTTTTTAGAGTGTGTAAGTATATAACTCACAAGTCAAGAAATAGTTTGAAAAAAGACATTATTCCATTCGTCTCTAAACTTTTAAATCGCAATTTGCGTCAGCACTTCAGGGTGGATTGAAAGTTCCTTATAAAATAAGGTGAAACGATCTGTTTTGAGGTAATGTCAGGAAGAAGTAGATTTTCTAATACGTAATTCGAGTTTAAACAATATCTTTATTCCACCAACGTTTTTATTATTGTGTCCGTTAGTGAATGTGACACTAGGTTTACCCATTTTAAGACAGCGTCCATTATGCGAATATTTCCACTGTTTATCTTGTTTTTTGGTCTAATGCATAACGGAATGAGTCAAGAATTAAATCCTTATTTAGAAAAAGGGGATCTCTCATTAGGGTTGAGATCGACAACGAGTCTTTTCGGTCATGATAATGTTCCAGGATTAGGCACGGGAGGGCAATTTAGACTACAATTATTCGATTTTTTAAGTACAGAATGGTTCGCAGATTGGATTACAATGGATTTGCAAGGTGCCGGTACTAGAAATAACGCCCATATTGGATGGTCCGTATTATTTTACCCTAAAAAAACGGAAAAATTTATGCCTTATTTAATTGCGGGTCATTGTTTTGATTATGCTGAAGTAACGCCACTAAGCACAGCTTTTCTCGACCGGACTGATGAAAGAATTAGCCGTTGGAGTTCAGCCATTCAGGGAGGAGTGGGGGCACATTATTTTTTGTCTGATCGCTTTAATCTCACGTTTTCTACCCAATATATGTTGCACTTAGGCCAACATTTGGATTATGAATTAATGCAATTGGCGGACGATAGTTATTATCTAGAAACGGATCATTCTAGTGCAGCAGAAGAAGCCATTGAAACACATGTTTTATTGACGTTAAGTTTAAACTATAGAATTGCAGATTTATGGTAAAGTTGAGCACAAAAGGAATGGTTTTGGCCTTAATTCTTGGCGTGTTTGCAGGAAATGTAAACGCTCAGGAAAATGAAACTGCACCAGATAAAATTAAAATTAAGACCGCTTTGTCTTTTTCGGCAGGACTGTTAACAGAGAATACGCAAACCATTCAGCTGCATGGCTATATTGGTGTGCGTCCGAAACAAGGGCGTATTGAGTTGCGCGGTGATGGGTTTTATTTTGTAAACTCCGTTGGAGATCGTCCACGATTTACGATTAATCATCAATTATATGCCGGAGCATTTTATCGTTTATCAGATGCGCAATTTCAGCCTTATGTTGGTTTTCAACCCGGTATTGCCTATGCGCAATCGTCTGAATACGGTCGTTTTAATGAAGCCAGCAACGCTGTGCAGTATAAAAAAACAATTAACACTGTGGGTTCAGTAACAGGAGGGCTCGATTTCTTTGCTGAGAAATTATTTTTCATGTTTATAGAGACCCGCTATATTTTCGGTAAACATAAAGCTGACTCTTACCCGGTTTTTCTGGATGAATGGCGTTTTTCCTTTGGTTTAGGGTTCCATTTTTAGAGTTTCGTCTCCCTTTCAGGGAACTTTTCCATGTCTTGTGCGTTTTATAATAGGGTTTTCTTCTTGTTGGTTCGATAATTGAGTGTTAACGACGTAATCAATGACTACTGCAGGTTAGAGGATTTTAATTGATTTATGTTATTTTTTTTCGTTAAATTGGAGGTCCGCTTGAAACGTTTTTTATCACTCATATCAGCCCTTGTACTTAGTACGCAACTTTATGCTTCTCATATTGTTGGGGGAGATATGTATTATGATTGTTTAGGCGGAAATACGTATCAAATTACACTGAAAATATACCGCGATTGCCTTTCTGATGGAGCTGACTTCGACCCTGTATTACCAGTGACAGTTTTTAACGGTTTAAATGTGCAAATTGATCAATTTACAATTCCTTACCCAGGAAGCGTAACATTGGATGTTCTTTTTGATAATCCTTGTATTACATTGCCTTCAGATATTTGTGTAGAAGAAGCTATTTATCAAAAAACAGTGACTTTACCCGATTCTCCTACCGGCTATACGTTATCATATCAACGTTGTTGTAGAGGTCCGGCAGTAACAAACTTAAACGATCCTGATGATGAAGGATTAACGTTGCAAATTGATATTCCGCCCACTTCATTTGCTGTATGTAATAGCAGTGCGCGCTTTACAAATTATCCACCATTGGTTTTGTGCTCCGGACAGGAGATTGAGTTTGATCATTCAGCTATTGATCCAGACGGGGATTTTTTAGTTTATGAATTATGTTCACCGTTTGGTGGTGGATCAAGTGTTTTACCAGCGCCAGACCCAGCTTCTCCGCCTCCATATGATCCAGTAGTTTGGGGTCCTGGTTTTTCGGCTACTGATCCTTTCGGAGATGGTGATTTAACAATTGATCCTGTTACGGGAATGGTAACCGCGTTGCCTGAAGCTCCCGGACTGTATGCGGTTGGTGTATGTGTAAACGAATATCGAGATGGAAATTTAATTAGCACCTCTCGACGAGACTTTTTGTTTAAAGTACTTAATTGTGATATTGAATTGGAGGCTGAGGTTGTGCTGCAAGAAGAGTTAACCACTTTTGTTTCATTCTGCCAAGGATTGGAAATTTTCTTTGAAAACAACAGTTACGGTGGTGAATTTTATAAATGGGACTTTGGTGTGTCGGGTATTGGTACAGATATAAGTTCAGAGTTTGAACCTTCTTACACATTTCCTGGTCCAGGCACTTATGAGGTAATGCTGGTTGTTAATCCAGGTTGGCCTTGTACAGATACCTCTTTCGCAACGTTCATTGTTGCCAATGAGATTACGGCTTTTTTCACCTCACCTGATGCGCAATGTATTGTGGATAATAGTTTTGATTTTATGGGGGAAGGTGTTTATCCTGCTGAAGGGGATGGAACCACTTTTGAATGGAACCTTGGGGGATCCTCTATTCCACTGTTTTCGACGGTTGAAGATCCAACAGGTGTTGTGTTTACCGAGGGAGGTCCGCATAATGTCACCTTTACTGTTAACTATGATGTTTGTACGATTTCGTATACGGAAGAAGTTTTTGTATATGCGGAGCCTACAATTAATTTTACGGTACCTGACGAATTAAAGTGTGCGCCTTATACCGCCTACTTTAACGACCTTTCTTTTGCCCACACTGAGATTTTTTATTCATGGGATTTTGGAGATGGCATTGGTACTTCTGATGAACAACATCCCGTATACGTTTATAATGAGGTGGGGGTTTATGATGTCACACTAACGATATGGACTATTGATGGATGTATTGATACGTTGACCTTGATGCGCGAGAATTTAATTGAAATCTTCCCGAGTCCTACTTCAAACTTTACGGTAACACCTGATATTCAAGACGAGTATCACGCTGACTTCTTTTTTACCGATCATTCTGTTGATGGAGTAGAGCAATGGTTCTATTTTGCAGATGGGGATTTTTCTTCAGAAACCGAAGTGTGGCATAACTATACTGAGCCTGGTGTTTATTATCCGTGGCAAATTGTAATCAATGAATATGGTTGTAAGGATAGAACCTATCAACAGGTGACCGTTATTCCGGTAATGCCCGTGTTGGTTCCAAACACATTCACACCAGATGGTAACGAATTGAATAATATTTTTAAACCGGTTTTCTATGATGATGAGAATCAAATTTACCACATGCTTATTTACAATCGTTGGGGTGAATTAATCTACGATTTCAACGGGGCTGGCGGTTCTTGGGATGGCTCTTATAATGGTGTTGTTGCTCCAGATGGGGTTTATATTTGGAAAATCATTTACAATGAATATGATACGGGGTTACCTACGGAAATTGGTGGTCATGTGACTCTTTTAAGGTAATTCATGCTACACCTAAGACAGCGCTACAGAACGTAAATTTATTTCATTTTTTTCTTGAGTTGAGTTTAAAAAATACGTATGTTTGTGAGCGGCTTATTTCAATAATCTTCTATAGATATTGTATCCCTTATAATAGGTCAAAATATACTCCCCCCACCAGTAATTCTTGGTAGAATTAAATAAAAAGCAGAACGTAAATAGATTACGGACTTATGCTATTATTTTGTATCGATCTGACCGCCTCAGGCTGTCAGATAGGTTTGTTGTTGGTAGAAGTTATACGTGTTAAACTATAACTTAAAGAATAATTAATGCAACGTTCAATAGTACACATGGACTTAGATACCTTCTTTGTATCGTGTGAACGTTTAATTGATAGTCAATTAAACGGAAAACCAGTTTTAATTGGAGGCACTTCGGATAGAGGTGTTGTGGCTTCGTGTTCATACGAGGCGCGCAAATTTGGAGTACATTCGGCCATGCCTATGCGCATGGCACGGCAACTTTGTCCTGAGGCAATAATTTTGCGTGGTAATAGTGGGGTTTATACCAAATACTCTCAATTGGTAACAGAAATCATTAAAGACAGTGTTCCCTTATATGAGAAATCATCCATAGATGAGTTTTACATTGATTTAACGGGGATGGATCAATTTTTTGGATGTCAGCAACTGGCGTCAGAATTACGGGCCAAAATTATTCGCGAGTCAGGTTTACCCATTTCATTTGGTCTGTCGCCAAATAAAACGGTGTCAAAAATTGCAACGGGTGAGGCAAAGCCGAACAATGAAATTTTCATTTTAAGTGGAGAAGAAAAACCGTTTATGGCGCCATTATCAGTCCGTAAAATCCCTTCAGTTGGTGAAAAAACCTATCGGTCCTTATGCGATTTGGGGGTGAAAAAGATTCAATCCATTCAAGAAATGCCCATTGACATTATGCAAAAGGTATTTGGAAAAAATGGGGCAAACATTTGGAAAAAAGCAAACGGGATTGATTTGTCGCCTGTTGTACCTTATCGTGAGCGGAAATCCATTTCTACCGAGCGCACTTTTGATAAAGATACAATTGACGTAAAAAAATTGGAAGGCTTAATGGTTGCCATGGCAGAAAATCTGGTGTTTCAATTACGCCGTGGAAATAAGCTAACGGCTTGCATCACAGTAAAAATTCGGTATTCCGATTTTCAAACCTATACGCTGCAAAAGAAAATTCCTTACAGCGCATCAGACCATATGATTTTACCAATTGTTTTAGAGTTATTTCGACGGTTGTACAACCGCCGAATTTTAGTACGACTAATTGGTGTACGATACAGTCATTTAGTGGAGGGCGGCCACCAAATTGGCCTGTTTGAAGATCCTACAACCATTAAATTATACCAAGCTATGGATCTTATTCGCGAACGCTATGGAGACCGTTCCATTATGCGCGCATCTGGCTTTGAAGCAAAAAGTATTAGCCGCTGGAATCCGTTTAACGGAGAACCGCCACCGCTTTTAGCGAATAGGAGGCGATGAAAAAAAAGCTGCGTTTGAGATGGAACACAAACGCAGCAATAAGTTTACATATAAGGCTCTAAATCTTCACTTTTCTTACGCATGGCATCCCATTTCTCACAGGCTTCTGCATCAGTACGCTCAAAGTTAGTTCTAGCAACTTCATCTACTTCTTGAATTTTATCAACTAATTTACCAAACTCTTCTTCCTCGTCAGATCCAACCTCACCATCTGCTACCATAGCATTCATTTCGGTGGCAATAAGATCGAGTGCATCCACCACATCACATGCAGTTTCAAGTTCAGATACATTAATGTCTAATGCTTTTTTTCCACCACAACTTGTAATAGTAAAGCACAGCATTAAAGTGATTGCAATTATAAAAGAATTTTTCATAGGATTAAATATACTAAAAATAGTCTAATATTGACTACCACAAATAAATAATATGACCTGATTTTAAATCTCTGAAGATTTCAAAATCACCCTTGGCATAAAAGCCCTCGTAATTTTCAACGTCTTTGGGTAAAAACCAGTCAGGTTCTTCACTAATTATAGCATGCTTGTCATGATATTTAATCATTCCATTGTGGGCAATTAGTTCATCAAAAAAAGCACTATCAGCTATCTAGGCGGTCATTACGCAATGGATAAATTTATAGACAAAAATTACATTATCCTAAATCTGCTCGCAACAAAGGCATAGAAGGTGTGGTGCGCTGTGAATTTTTTGTTACGGGGGATGGTTTAATTACTGAAATTGATGCAAAACGTACTAAAATGAGCGAACGTGATGGACCGGCATTTAATGATGTAAAAATATTGTTGAATAAAAAAATCATGAATGCTTTCATTAATAATGCCACACATATTTTGAGAACAATGCCAAATTGGGAACCTGCAAAGAATTCGCAAGGAAATGCCATATTATCTCCCCAGCGCATGTGCTTCAATTATGATTTAGATAAAGGCTGTTTGGTTTATCAATTGGATTGATGTACCTTTTATCCAAAAGGATGGGTTGGACCACGAAAAGGAAAGGAAGTAATGACGCGGACAATTGCTATCATGCCTTATTTATATAGCCAATAGGTTGGGTTAATATTACTAATCTGTCCGTCGGTTGTGATTTTACGAATTTCAAAATGCACTTCTGAATTTCCAGATGAATTAATAAGTAAGGCGCCCACCTCCTGTTTAACGCGAACTTGGTCACCTGTTTTAACATAGGTTTCTTGTAGGTTAGAATAAATGGTGCGGTAATTTCCATGTGCTATAATTACAGCCTTTCCAGCGCCCGGAATCACAATAACGCTTGTTACTTCGCCCGCATAAACGGCACGAACGGTCGATCCTTTTACTGTGGTAATGTCAACGCCATTGTTATATGTAAATACATTGACATGCGCAGGATGTGGTTGCTTCCCAAATCCTTTAGTAATCTCTCCACTTGCAACAGGCCAAGGGAGGCGTCCTTTATTGTCTTCAAAGCCCTTATTGCTTAATTCAATCTCACTGCGTTCGGCAACCGATATGTTTTTCTTTTTTTCGGCTAAAATTTCTTTGTTAATTGCAGCATTAATTGCGTTTTGAATTTCGCGTGATTTTTTCCGTTGATTCGCTAATTCTTGCTTGAGTTGGGTCTCTTGACCCTGCATTTCTTTAATGGTTTGCTTCTGGTTTTCACGGTCGCGGACATATCTTTTTTGTTCTTGAGAACTGCGAACTGTAATATCATCCTTTTCTCGTTTTTTTGTTTCAAGAATAAGCTGTTGTTGCTTTAATTTTTCAATCAAGGTTTGAATTTTGCTAATTTGGTCAGAGCGGTACTTTGAAAGCTGCTCCAAATACTCCATACGCTTATTGGCTTGGTTGAAAGATTCAGACGACAGCACAAATAGTAACGAGGCGGTTGAATTTCGCATTTTATAAGCCTTAACAATCATCTGCTTGTATTGCTCTTTTTGTTGCTCCACTTCTAATTCTAACTTGGCAATTTCCAAATTAAGTTGAGAAATGTCTGAATCCAGTTTTGACATTTGCAATTGTAAATTGTCAAGTAATGCTTGTCGATATTGGATTTTGCGGTCAATTAAGTTGATATTATCTGAGAGGTTTTCGCGACTTTCAGTCGTACTCTCTAATAACTGTTGAGTCAACCCAATTTTTTTTTCAAGCTCTTGTTGTTGCTTTTTTAAGCGGTCGCTCTCTTTCTCTTGACCAATTGCTGTAAAGGCCAAAAAACAGAATAATATTGCGATATATTTACTTATTGCACTCAACGTATGAATCTGGTATATTAATTTTTATTTCGGATGGCTTGTTAATTTTTACTGAAGCGTAATTCAATTCAATTTCAAGTGTATCTTTCGGATTAGTGATATTAATAATTGTGGATTCCGGAACTTTGAAGCTTTCTTCTATTTTTGTTTCTAAATAAGCAATTTGAATGGATGTTGTGTCCGAAGGCACTTCAATATTCGTTTGATAAACGGCTAAGGTTTTTGCATCCATGTGATATTGAATCAACATCACATTGTCTTCCAAATTTAATCGGTCATTCTCTAATCTTTTATACAAACGTTCTTTATGTGAAGAGAGAATGTAATGATCAGGGTCTTTTATTTCTTGATATTTCGTGTTTTCATCTAAACCTATTGGCAATCCTAAAATCAAATCTTGGAAAAAATAAAATTCAATTTCAGTTCCAAATAATGTTGAAATATATGCTAAACTCTCTTTGAAATAGCATTTCTCCATCTTATTTGCGAAAAATATGGAATCTGTGTTGACCATATATGTGGCAAAAACAGCAGGACCAACTTTAATGGATCCACCAAATGCGGTATCTATATTCAGTTTAACATAGCATGAAAACGAGGCGTTTTGCTTCGTGCTTTTTAAATCAACGCCAATTCTCACGGCCAAAAAGTCGTATGGAATGGTGTCTTGTGCCAACAAGGCTCTCTCTAGTTCTTTCGTGCTTTTATTGGGGAGTTTTTCGTCTTTATCTTCATGCTTTCTGTTCCCACAAGAAACAATAAAAACAACTAAAAATAGTGTGAAAAATCCAATTAAAATATTTTTTTTACTGTACTTGTTCATGGGTTAATTGCGTGTCATATTAATGAATCGTTGCGCGACTTACTCTTGTTTATAGTAGGTTTTGTCTTGGGCTTTTCGTTTAAGTAATTCCGAATCATTTCCGTATTTAATGGCTTCTCCCCAAAGTTCAACTGCTTTCTCTTTTTCGCCATCCAAATACAAGGCATCTGCATAGTGTTCCAGAATTACTCCGTCTGTATTATTTTCAAATAGCGCCTGTAAAAAGGCTTCACTCGCACTTTTATATTCTTTTTTACGGAAAAGAATTTGTCCATAAACATCCAGAATTTTAGAACTTTTTGGTGCTATATTTATTCCTTTTTTGATTTCAATTTCGGCTTGATCTAATTCGTTTTTATTCATTAACCTTAAGGCATTGTCAGCATATACATTAATGTTTCCAGGGAATGTTTGGATCGCTTGGTCAAAGTAAAATTTACCTTCATCCAAATTCAATTGGCGATAATTCATATCACCTAATTGATAGAGAAATTCGGATTGTAATTGAGGATCTTGCACTACCAAATCTTTGCCAAGAAAGAACCACTCCTCAGCTTTTTCGTAATTTTTTGTTTCCATTGCCCCAATTCCAGTAAACAAATAAATAATCGGTTGAGCTGGAAAAAGTTCTGCGGCCTTTTGTCCATTTGAATAAAGCCCGTCATAATTGGTTAAGTTCGATTGCGCATCCAATAGGCGTAACCATAAATTAAATGATGCGGGATCAATTTCTACCGCCATTTCATATTGTTCCTCGGCCTTCGCATAACCCTCTTGAAAAGACCAAAAATCACCATAATAATTATGCATTTTGCCATTCCCTAAATTCGAGTCATAAATAATTTCAAAAAGAGCTGACACGCCTTCTCGCATTTCTTTAAAATCGCGTTCATTCTTGGCGGTGTAGGGCAGTAAACCGCGGAGAATATCTAGTTTTCGATCCAGTTCAACATCTTCACTTAAGAATCCTTTCGTTAAATTGTCAAAAGAGCCTTGAACATTGTCCTGGCGTAGCTCTATGTCAGCCAGCATAATATATGATTGCCCATAATTAGGGTTGTCAATTAAGATGGATTGGACCATTTTTTTTGATTCTTCGAATTCATTTTGTTGCATATAAAATTCAGCTACCATTATTTTATAGTCGGCATCCTCCGGATTTTCGTGAATGAGTCGTTTTAATTCTTCCTCGGCTTTTTCTTTTTCGCCTAATTGTGTGTATAAATCATGTTTTGTAAAAGTAAGCTCTGGGATTACACCAGTTTCAACTTCAATCTCATTGAGCATAGCAATGGCTTCTGTATTTCTTTCGGCGCGAATTAGCGCATCAACATACTTAAACTTAATGTCTACGTTTTTTTCATCTGCAATAATTGCTGCATATAAGTCTGCAGTTTTTATAAAATCGCTTCGTTCAAAGTAAAGGTCTGCTAACCGCAGGGCGTACCATTTATTCGCTTTATTATTTTCGTAAGCTTGCACAGCATGATGTAAGGTTTTATCCTTGCCCCCTTGTGTTTGATAGAGGTCTGACAAAGCAAAATGTACGGCATGATTATTTGGCTCAAGTTCTAAGCAACGCTGAAAAAGTGCAATTGCTTTTTCATGATGACCAATCATTTTTTCAGAATTTGCTTGATGAAATTCAGTTTTAAAAGTTTTACGCTGCGTATAAATATTCGACTCTTGCGTTTCCTTAGCATTATTACAGCCAATTACTAAAAACAGGATAAACGCATAGTAAATGGTGCGCTTTAACGTTGAAAAGGCGATATTTTGAGGCGATTTTATCATTCAATAGTTGTGTAATCACCAATACTGATGACTTTACCATGACTTAAGATTTTGGCGTTGTTACCAATCATTGAATCTTGCAAAATAGAATTTGTGATCATGGCATTTTTTTGCACAATTGAATTCGTTACTACTGAATTTTTAACTGTGGTTCCGCGTCCTAAAGACACGTGTGGTCCAACAACCGCATTTTCAATAACAACATGCTCACCAATGAAACACGGCGGAACAACAACTGAATTTTTCATTACCAAATCAGCAGAAATCAAATCTTTGTCCTTATCAAATTCAAGTACACGTTGATTGGTGTGAACAGTCACTTTTTTATTTCCACAGTCTAGCCATTCAGTTACTTTTCCAGGTTTGAACTTTGCTCCTTTTTTAGTAAGGTTTTTAAGGGCATCCGGTAATTGATATTCGCCTCCTTTAATAATCCCGTTATCAATAAGGTATTGCAATTCGTATTTTAATCCCCCGCCATCTTTGAAATAATATATTCCAATCATTGCCAAGTCAGACACGAAAGTTTCTGGTTTTTCTACAAAGTCGGTAATTATACCTTCGTCATTCAATTTTACCACGCCAAACGCAGAAGGATCGTCAATTTGACTTACCCAAAGAATCCCATCAGCATCAGCATCTAATGTAAAGTCTGCTTTAAAAAGTGTGTCAGCAAAAGCCACCACGACAGGTCCGCTTAACGAATCTGCAGCACAAAGCACAGCGTGAGCAGTACCGAGTGCTTTATCTTGGTAGTAAATACTTCCTTTCGCACCCAATTGCTCGGCAACCTTAATTAATTCGGTTTCTACCTCTTTCCCGAAATCACCAATTACAAAGGCGATTTCTTCAATTTTTTCAGTACTAGTTTTGGCAATGTCTTGTACCAATCTATGTACAATCGGTTTTCCCCCAACAGGAACTAAAGGTTTGGGAACCGTAAGCGTATGCGGTCTTAATCTACTTCCTCTTCCCGCCATTGGTACAATTATCTTCATGTTTGTTTTTTTTGTACTTAGTACTTAGTCTTGAGTAACTAGTACTTCGTGTTTAATAATTTTCTTTAGTCAATAGTTTTTAGTATTACTTTTAACCCTGACCTATAATCACATTCAATATTTCTAGGCGGAAGGTCACTGAGGTTCTCGAAGTGCCGACTTACTTAACCCCTGTACTTCCAAATCCACCCGCACCTCGCTCTGTCTCATCCAATACCTCAACTTCAATAAAATCGGCTTGCTCACATTTAGCTGTAACCATCTGAGCAATTCGTTCGCCATCAGCCACAATAAATTCCTCATTGGATAGGTTTACCAAAATCACGCGAATTTCTCCTCTATAATCCGCATCAATTGTTCCGGGTGAGTTTAAAACACTAATTCCTTTCTTATAAGCAAGTCCACTTCTTGGACGAACTTGTGCTTCGTATCCTTCTGGCAAAGCAATAAACAAGCCTGTTTTTATTAATGCACGCTCTAGTGGCTTCAGGGTTACAGGTGCTTCCAAATTTGCGCGTAAATCTACTCCAGCGGAAAGCGGCGTTTCATATTGTGGAATTGGATGTTTGGACTTATTTATAATTTCAATTGTCATGATATGCGGTAAAAACCAAAAGTAATAAAATTATCCCTTTTTAAGGATTCGTATAGGCCTTTCTATGAATAGAATAATTCCAATAAATACAAGTAAAAACATCCCGTTCATAATAAAGAGCGACCACGTAAAAATAGTTTGATCTCTAACAATAAGCTTACTGATTCCGAAAAGTACAATTGCCGAGATGATATAAAGCCCAATTTTTCTAAGATTATATTTGATAGGATAATGCTTTTGTCCATAGTAGTAGGAGGCTACCATCATACTAAAGTAAACCGCAAAAGTTGCAATTGCCGATCCCATATAACCAATAACTGGAATTAATGAGATGTTTAAAGTTAGAGTGAGGCAAGCTCCGCCTAAGGCGATATAGGCTCCGTATTTTGTTTTGTCAGCCAATTTATACCAAATTGATTGATTGTAATAAATACCTAAAAACACGTTTGCTAAGAGTAGGATAGGGACAACTTTCAGTCCTTCCCAATAATCTGGATTTGGTATAAACCACTTAAATAGATAGATGTTAAGGGAAATGACGAGGAAAATAAGTGACACTACAATTACAAAATAAGTCATCACTTTAGAGTATATTTTGTTTTTGTCTTTATTTTTTTCTTGTGCAAAAAAGAAGGGTTCTGCCGCGTATCGAAAGGCAGTGATGAACAATGTAATTAGGATGGATAATTTATAATTGGCAGAGTAAATCCCAACTTGACTTTCTGCATATTCGAGGCTGTTTGACCCCGCTAACATTTTACTCAGTAAAACACGATCAATGACTTCATTTACAATTCCTGCAAATCCGGCTAAGACTAACGGAAGTGCGAATATTGTCATAGTTCTTACCACAACCTTGTCCCAGGTAAAGCGGAACTTTAGAATGTCTTTATAAAGTAAAATGGGTTTTAAAAAACTCGCTATCAAGTTCGCTAAAAAGACGTATCCAATTCTAAAATCGGACCCATCTTCCAGAAAATAGAAGATAAAGATCAAGTTTAGAATAATGTTTGTACCAATATTACTAAGCTGAATAAAAGCAAAGCGTTTCGGTTGATTTAGATACCGCAACCGCGCCATTAACAAGGAGGACGTAGCATCAAATACAAGGATAAATGCAAACCAAATAACGTAGGTCCTAAACTCTGGATGATCCAACCAATTGGCAATGGATTGAGAGAAACCTAAGAGTAGCACAAGAACTATGGCGTTGACCACTAAAACAATTGAAAAGGCTTGATTAAATGTTTTTTCTTTGTCTTCCGACTTGTTTACGAATCGAAAGAATGTGGTTTCCATTCCGATTAGCAAGAAAATCATGAAAAATGCCACGTAGCTGTATAAAATCGAGATGGATCCGTATTCAGCTGTGGAAAACGCAAACTCAGCAGTATAAAGCGGTACTAGCAAATAATTGAGCAACCGACCAATTATGGTTGATCCGCCATAGATGGCTGTTTGCCCTGCTAATTTTTTTAAGGTGCTCACAAATTATTTAACTCTGAATTATTTTCTAAAATCCGCTTTTCTTTTTTCGATAAATGCTGTTGTTCCTTCAATAAATTCTGGCGTTCCAAAACATTTCCCAAACTCTTCAATCTCCACTTCAAATCCATCAACGCCTTCTACGTTATTGGCATTAATAGCGCGAATTGCAGCATGAATTGCATTTGGAGAGTTTTTGATGATTTTTCCCGCAATTTTTTCTGCCAATGGCATTAATTCTTCACGTGAAACAACATGATTCACAAGACCCCATTTATGAGCGTCATCTGCTGATATCATTCCTGCAGTGGTAATCATTTCAAAAGCTTTTCCGCTCCCAACCAATTGTGTCAATCGTTGTGTGCCGCCGTAACCAGGAATTACCCCCAGCGAAACCTCTGGTAAACCTAAACGCGCATTGTCAGATGCAATTCTGATATGAGCTGCCATGGCCAATTCTAATCCGCCACCAAGTGCAAAACCGTTTACCGCAGCAATGACTGGTTTTGACATAAATTCCATAAAGTCAAACAAAATTTCTTGTCCTTTAGCAGCCAGTTCTTGTCCCTTTTCTATTGAAAAATCGGCAAATTCTTTAATGTCTGCTCCAGCAACAAAGGCTTTTTCGCCTGAACCGGTTACAATAACAACTCCAACATCTTGATCCTTGTTCGCCGTGTCTAACGCATGATTGAGTTCTTGAATAGTTTCTTTATTCAAGGCGTTCAATTGTTTTGGACGGTTGATCGTAATTTTTAAGATTAGCCCCCCCCGCTCGGTTAAAAGGTTATTATAACTCATTTTTAATGGATTTTAATGTAAACTATAAAGCTAGGAATTATTGCAGGAAACTAGATCGGATATCTGGATACTTTTAAACAGTTTTTTGTGTGAGGCGTTTCTGAGGAAATGCGCCTGCAATCCTATATTTTTCGTTTAGCTTCTCATAAAAAGGAATTTGTAACTAATTTTGGTCACTTAGTCCAAAAGTGCGCTTTGTATTGGGCTCCGTCCATGTGATAGTAGTTATGAAAGTGAAAACACTAATTGCAGGGTTTTTAATGTTGGCAAATGGTTACACATTTGGTCAGCATAGTGATTCAAATTCCACGAGGACTGAAGGATGAGAATGGGACGGATATTATGGTGGGCAACTGGGGACTGTCGGGGTTTATGGTTGGCTTATTGAAACGAGAGATGCTGAAACCGATACAACTTATCAGTTCAAAGTACACAACACATCACTGCGCTAGTTCGATTTATTTCTTAATGATTTATAAACTTTGATAGCAATCATCAAAACCATTCCGAACGCAATAAATCCAAGCGTCCCATAGATCCAATTAACCTGACTCTTCATCACAATTAAAAAGACAATTGCCACTAAAAACAGCGTAGCCACTTCATTCCAAATTCTAAAGAAATTTCCCGATTTGGTTGTTTTACCGCCTTGCAATTTCAGAAAAAAGGAATGGCAGATAAAGTGGTAAATAAAAAGTCCAAAAACAAAGGCCAATTTAATGTGCATATAGGGTAATTCTAATAAACCAGGGCGCAAATACAATAGGGTTGGACCAAGAATAGCTGTAAGCACAAATGACGGCCAAGTGATCCCATACCATAATCTTTTTGACATAAGTTGATATTGGGGAATAAGCACCTTTTGCTCATCTTCTGACTTCAGCACTGCCTCTTGCTGGTAAACAAATAACCTTACAATATAAAATAGTCCTGCAAACCATGTCACTATAAAAATTATATGAAGTGAAAGCACTGCTTGATACATTATTTGTAGAAATTCATTTCATCTAAATAGTTAAAAACGGACTCAGATAGTAAATAGCTAACGTCCTTTCCGTCTTTAATCATTTTACGAATAAAACTGGATGATATTTTCATAACAGGGGCATCTTTCAAGCTCACATTTGGCAAATCAAGAATGCCGTTTGGAATTTCCTTTTCAAGTTTGGCCTGTTCCTGAATAGTGTATGCACGAGGATAGACAATAATCGAATAATTGGCGATCAGGTGCTCGTAATTTTTCCATTTATGTAACGTTCTCAAATTATCCTCACCCATTATTAATGTAAACTGATTGTTAGGGTATTTTTCTTTTAATGTTTGAAGGGTAAAGGTGGTATAAGAAGGTTTAGGCAATTGAAATTCTATGTCATTTGCCTTTAACTTTGTATTCTGCTCCACGGCAATTCTAACCATTGCTAAGCGGTGAAAATCATCCAATAGGTTCTTCTTTTTTTTGTGCGGATTTTCAGGAGTGACAATGAACCAAACTTCATCAATACCATCTGTTTGTGCCATATAATTGGCTATGATCAAGTGACCAATATGAATCGGGTTGAAAGAACCAAAATACAACCCAACACGTTTATTAAACTGTGGTTCTTTACCTGCAAAACCGTCTATAATATCTGTGACAACATTATCCATTTATAGAATGAATTTTTCAACAACTGCTTTAATTTCGTAACAAGCTTTTTCTAGATTGTCATTCATTAATACATAATCAAATTTGTGGGTATGGCTGAGCTCTTCATTTGCTTTGTCCAATCGCATTTTAATCTGTTCTGGCGTCTCTGTCCGTCTATTTTTTAAACGTTGTTCTAGAACAAATAGTGAAGGGGGCTGAATAAAAATGGCTAAAGCCTTGTCGCCAAAAATTCGCTTTAAATTTAATCCGCCAATCGCGTCTACATCAAATAAAACCGTTTTTCCTTCTTCCCAATATCTTAGCACTTCAGATTTTAATGTGCCATAAAAGTTGTCCGTATAAACTTCTTCCCATTCTACAAATTCATCTCGCTCAATTTTTTGCTTAAAATCGGCAACTGTTAAAAAATTGTAGTCAATTCCATCTGTTTCTCGTCCTCGTGGTTCTCTGCTCGCGGCAGATATTGAAAACGCTAATTTTTCAACATTTCTTAATAAATATCTGACAATGGTCGTTTTTCCTGCGCCTGATGGTGCTGAAAAAATAATACATTTTCCATTTTCAAATTGATCAAACTTTAAATTGTCAGTTAAGTTCATTTTCTTAAATCTGTTTACGCCATTATAGCGTGTTCAAAATTTGCTCTTTTATTTTTTCTAATTCATCTTTCATTCCAACAACCAATTTTTGCATTTCTGCATGGTATGATTTGGATCCTAAGGTATTGATTTCTCGACCAATTTCTTGACTGATAAAGCCGAGTTTTTTCCCCTGCGAAACAGGTTTGTTCAAGGTCTCAATAAAATAAGTCAAATGGTTTTCAAGTCTATGTTTCTCCTCGGAGATATCGAATTTTTCTAAATAGTAAATCAGTTCTTGCTCAAACCTATTTTTATCTATTTTTGAAATCCCTACAAATTCCTCTAAATTGTTTTCGATTCTCGCTTTAATGCTATCCACACGACTCTTTTCGTATTTTGGCACTTCGTCAAAAGTACTTTTAATATTACCAATTCTCATAGCAAACTCTTCCGCTAACAAATTGCCTTCTGCAGTTCTAAATGCAATATGTTCAGTTATCGCTTGGTCTAATCTCGATACAATAAAATTCCACTCTTCAGCATCTAGTTCTTCAGATTCTGTCGCAAAAACATCAGGCATTTTCACAAGCGTTGCAAGCAAATTCTCTTTTGGTAAATTCAATTCATCTGAAATCGCTACTAATTGTTGGTAGTAACTTCCGATCAATTTTTCATTCAATTTTTGAGAGGTAGTGTCCCCAATTAATTCTACATTAATGTTACACTCTACTTTACCTCTGTCCAGTCGTTTACCTAGAAGTTTACGCAGTTCAATTTCGTTTTGTCGGTAAATTGTGGGCATTCGCACAAACAAATCAAGATTCTTACTATTTAATGATTTAATTTCTACGGTAATTTTCTTGTTAGAAAATGTGCCTGATGCTTTTCCAAAGCCCGTCATTGACTGCAACATAGTTCTTATTATTTTTTTGCAAAGGTACGAATAATTGAGCAGAATGAGACTCGTAAATGCTTTGGGTCAAATGGATATTTATTTAGAGGTAATGTTTATAGGTATTATTACTTAAATCACATTTAATATTTTAGAGAATAAATAATTCCCTGTTGTGCTCTGATCCGCCTTATTCGGAGAATTGTACAACAGGGTTTTTTATTCAACTTATTTTAATGCTTTGTGCTTCAATCTGCTCAAAGTTGGGGGTTAGTTTATTTTCCGTCCAAGGAATTTAAAACAACGTAAAAAATTGATTATTAGAGTCTAATAGCGGTGAATTTTGAGGGAGCATTTTCAATCTTGAATAATACACCAATTTAGTAGAGTTTAAAGCAGCCTATTCTTGTCAAAGCACGTCTAGTAAAAGCAAATCGAGAATTGTCAACACAATCTTTCGATTTTACCACATTCTATTGAAACCAAAAGTGCGGAGCTGTATCATAATGGAAACCAGAAAGTTGGAGTCTTGGATTAAATAGAATATATTTGTTTACTAGACCGCCCCTATGAATCCCCAAAACCGTACATCACTGCGTTGATGTTTCGTGTACTGATTGATAAGGAAATTGTTGAAAAATGGAATTATGAAATTAGAATATACAGCGCCCGGAAACGAAAGAGCGACTTCGAAATTTACAAACATAATGAATGTTTCATTAGCGAAAGCTTTTAGATTTAAAGGAATTTTGGCATTAATAGTTATACTTTTTGCTGGGTTAAATAGCTCATACTCACAAGCAATTCTTCCAACAAATTCTTCACCTGAAGGTGCCAATGCCGCCCCTGTTGGTTGGACAATTCTTGTGGGATCTACTGATATCTCAAATAAAGATTTTTGGGCCGGATGGGGGGCATATGCTTGGTGGGATGCCCCAGTTGTCGACCCTCCGAATACACATACTGTATGGGTAACGGGTTTTTATACCGAGACTGTCGGTACTACAATTACCGGTTTAACAATTGGTGTTGAGTATAATATGAATTTCTACATGTGTGAAACACGCTCAAATGCAGGAGGAGCACCTACTATTTTTGACGGAACCTTACAAGCTACCATTGGTGGAGTGGATCATTTATTTCCTTTTACAGGGGGCGTAGATAATTCTTGGTCACTACAAACACTTACATTCACAGCAATAGCAACCAGTCAATTAATTAGTTTCAAATACCAGGGAGCTGCACCAATTAATGGAAATTTCTGGAACATCTCTTTTGGAGGTGATGTGGTTGAGATAGGTTGCGACGAATTAGAAACAATGGTTTCTGATACCGTGCTTTGTGCGGGTGAAGAATTAACCTTACAAGCCACATCAATTAACGGAGGAACAGTGACATGGGATTTGGGTGTGATTGACGGTGATCCATTTGTGCCACCAGTGGGAGTAACAACTTACACAGCAACGAGTGATAATGATTTAGACTGCATATTTGAAATAGAGATTACAGTGAATGATTTACCTCCAGTAGATGCTGGCGAAGATGTAGAAATATGCTTTGGTGAAGATGTAATATTAGAAGCTATCGGTCCTGTAATTGTTGATTACGTTTGGGATTTGGGTGTTGTTGATGGAGTTGCTTTTACTCCTGATGCAACGGAAACTTATACCGTAACGGGAACTGGTCCGAGTGGGTGTGAAAATACAGATGAGGTTATTGTCACGGTTCATGATTTACCTGATGTGATAGCAACGGCCAGTGATACAGAAATTTGTATTGGCGAAGAACTAACGCTTACTGGGTCAGGTGCTGACAGTTATGAATGGGATCTTGGCGTAACTGATGGTGTGACATTTACACCTGTTGATTTAGGTACGACAACTTACACGGTTATTGGAACAGATAGTGAAGGATGTGAAAATGCTGCTTCAATTGATGTAAATGTATTAGACCTTCCAGCAGTAACAGCAAGTGTTGATGAAACTGATATTTGTATTGGGGAATCAATTACCTTAACTGGAGGAGGAGCTGATGCCTACGTCTGGGATATGGGCGCAACTGATGGTGTGGTTTTAACTCCTGGTGCTCCTGGAACTATCGATTATTCCGTAATAGGTACAGATGCAGCTGGATGCGAAAATACAGCCACTGTTTCTGTAAATGTACATGATTTACCAACCGTTAGCGCTATCGCTACTCCTGAGGAGGTTTGTTTGGGTGAGTCAGTTTCACTTAATGGTGCTGGCGCCGATACCTATACATGGGATTTAGGAATTACAAATGGAGTTCCTTTTACTCCTGGTGCTTTAGGTTCCAATACTTACACAGTTACTGGTACTTCTGAATTTGGCTGTGTGAATACTGCGACCATTACAGTCACAGTTGTTGATTGTGAACCTGTAATTCCAGAATTCTTATTTGAAAATATTTGTATTGGAGGATGTATTAAATTAACAGATCAAAGTAGCGGAGGTACAGCGGTTGCATGGGAATGGGATTTTGGTGGCGCTGCTGATCCAAACACTTCAACTGAACAACATCCTGAAATTTGTTTAAATACAGAAGGTTCGTTTAACATTTCACTTACAGTTACTAGCGCTGGCGGTGCAATTACATCAATTGTCCATACAATTGAAGTTTATCCAAATCCAATTATAAATGCGACGTTAGATACGATAATTGATGCGGGTGGTTCTGCTTTGTTAATTGCGAATACGGCTTCTTCTGGAATCTTTTCATGGGAGCCTGAAAACTCTTTAGATTGTGCTGATTGTCAAATCACAAATGCAGATCCTTTAGATAGTACAATGTACACAGTAACGTTAATTGATGAGCATGGATGTTCAGCGTCTGAGAATGTAATGGTTCTTGTGAACTTCGCGAAAGGAGTAGGTGTTCCAACAGCCTTTACACCAAACGGAGACGGAAATAATGATGTGCTTTATGTGAAAGGATACGGTTTAGCTGGAATTCAGTTTGTGGTTTATAACCGATACGGGGAGCAAGTGTTTAGAAGCACAGAGCAAAGTATTGGATGGGATGGAACATTCAAAAATCGAGATGAAAATCCGGGCGTATTTACTTGGGTATTGCATTATGACTTCATTGACGGTAGTTCTGGATTCATGAAAGGCAATACAGCTTTGATTAGATAGTTTTATCGGTTATACCGAGCTTTCTAACAATTGATTTAAACTTAACATTTAGTACAATTACTGTTCAGAATTCCAGAGAGTTGGAATCTTGGAAGGAATAGAATATATTTGTAGAATATCCTTATTTGCTATGACGATCAAAAATAAGCTAAACTTAACGCTTGCATTTCTGTTTCCGCTTTTTATAACAAACGTTGGCGCTCAGGTCACTACCTATGGTTATACGGGCGCTATGCAAACGTATACTGTTCCGGTTGGGGTAACCTCGGTTCAGGTTGAAGTTTGTGGAGCACAAGGTCAAGCGATTACACTTGAACAATATGATGAGTCTACAGGAGGTAATGGGGGTTATGCCATTGGTACACTCGCGGTAACTCCAGGAGAAGTATTAAATGTTTATGTAGGCGGAACAGGCACAGAAGCTGTTGCTGGATGGAATGGAGGCGCTTTAGGCGGCTGGGGAACACCTAGTGACGGAGATGCCGGTCCTGGTGGAAGCGGCGGTGGAGCTTCAGATGTTCGACAAGGAGGTACGGCTTATGGTGATCGTGTTATTGTTGGCGGCGGCGG